>Ga0315312_1000420_pt1 | contig 53117 bp, 88 predicted proteins | sample TDP7_MG_FD_203629 | JGI IMG/M metagenome (GOLD analysis project Ga0315312, IMG submission 203629) | Freshwater sediment microbial communities from Lake Towuti, South Sulawesi, Indonesia - TDP7 | ecosystem: Environmental > Aquatic > Freshwater > Lake > Sediment | place: Indonesia: South Sulawesi... | reverse complement strand
AGATAAAGCCGACAGAAAAGGCTATCTGCTAGTCACTATAGAATATGAAAGCTAACAGTTAAGCAAGGTTTCTTCACTCACTTTTTTTTTAACCTCACATTTTTTCAACCGTTCAAAAGATTGAACATACATTTTACGGCAACTTTTTTATGTATTAACATGTAGTCACCTTAGTTTATGCCTTGGCGAAAAGTGGTTGTCCGCCGTAGTGGACGCAAGCCGAAAGACGGTTTGCATTGTGACAAGTGTAACTTAGTTTTGGAGCCGGGGCAAGAGGCTTTCAAAGTTCGCCACCCACACCACGTCAAATACCGTTGCATTTCTTGTTTTGGAGGGATGTGGCATTGAATTTTGACGACGATCCATGCGTGAAAGCGTGGATGGGCAGGGTCAACGGGGCGAGCCGGGCGTTCGGAGTTTTCAAGCGTTTCTGGACTGAAGCCTTGTCTAAATCTAAGCCCTTCTTAGGCATGAGTCCAAGCGTGGTTGTGGAGTGGCAAGCCAACGCTAGGGGGCGAGAATCCTATTTGGTGAAGGGGCTGGCGCAACAGTGGATTAATGGTCATGGCAAGTGGCGAATAAAAACTAAACAGTCTTACATGAGCCACATAAGCAGTTTCTTCATGCACAACCATGCGCCATTACCGCCGGATCCTAGCTTCCACTTCACGAGTGAGGAACCGCCCGTTGAAGGCTTGCTCACTTATGAAAGGTTCAAAATAGTGTTGTTGAGTTCGAAGAAAATGTGGCGAGCCATCTTCTTAATGATGGCGCAGAGCTTGATGGGTTGCGGCGAACTCGCCTATGTGAACACGCACCATGCGGAATTGGTTTTGGAAAGCTTAACCAAAAACGTGGGCATCTTCAAACTGGGTTTGCCTGGGCGCAAGCGGAACCGCAATGTCAAAAACTACTATACGATGCTTAGCACGAAAAGCGACTGGGCCGACGCAATGCGCATCTACCTAAAAGCGCGCGCAGACCTACCTAGAAGCATTTTGTTCCGCAACAACAAGGGCAACCCAGTGTCGGAAGCGGACATTCGCCGATACTTCCACATGCGAGCCGTTCAAACAGGCATCGTGAAACAGGCTTCGCCAACTTGCACTTGCGGGGGCGAAACAGTTCGCACTCGCAAAGGAACCAAGCTGACTTACAAGTGTCGAGAATGTGGCAAAGTCGAATGGGCTTCTAACGTAGATTGGAACGGCAAAACAGTTCGGTACGGCGTGAACCCGCATGAGATAAGGGATTTGATGCGCAGTCGGTGGCGCGCGAGTGGTGCCAAAACCGTGGTAGCCGAATACATGATGGGACACACAGAAAAGATTGATCCCAACGAATACGACAACATGAGCTACACGCCTTCAGACCCAATAGTTGAGTACAGACGGGCGTTGCCTTGGCTCAACATTCTGTCGCATGATCCAGAAAGGGTTGATCGCCACGAAATTGAAGCTAAACTGGAAGAAAGGGATAGGGAGCTTGACGAGTTGAAGCGCAAGTTGGCGGTGCTGGACGACCCCGCGTTGCTTGAGGCATTACGCGAATTGAAGAAGCGAAGCCAACAGTAGTTTCACTTTCATTATAGAGACTCTCTATAGAAAATATATTCACAACCGTTAAGTCTTTAAAAGCACAAAAAGAAGAGAAATTAGTTTTAGGTTTTTACTTTGGCTTTTCGTGTGGCTAGGATGATGCTAGTGGTTATGAAGATTATTGTGGCGACTGCTAGTATGTAGCTTAAGTTTCTTGTGATGTTTAACTCGTTGGTTTTTGCGTTATTGATGGCTTTCATTTCATCGTAGTCTGCTTTTAGAGAATTGTAAGTCGAGTTTAGCGAGGTGTATGTTGTTTCAAGCAAATCATAATTTGTTTGGAGTGAGTTGAAACTGCTTTGTAAGCTCGTGTGATTTGCTTTAAGGCTATTGTGCGTAATGTTGAGAGCCAAATAGTTCGATTTGAGAGAAGTATAATTGGATAGTAGATTTTCGTATGAGGATGCAAGAGTGTTGTAAGTGTTTTGGAGGTCTTCATAATCCGACCTCAACCCCTCATGTTCGTCTAGAAGTTCATTGTATTCATTTAAGAGCGAATAGTATGTTAAGTTTAAAGTATCATAATTATTTAGGAGGTCTTCGTATCTAGCGAGAAGCTCATTATACGCTTTTTGGAGGTCTTCAAAAGTCTTATCCTTTAAAGTGGTTACTGTGAACGCAACGGTTCCATAAGGTGGAAGATACCACCATCCTCCATACTTATCGCACCACCAAACATCAAAAAAGCCCCAAACCATACCAGGCTCTAGTTCGAATGGAGTTTGCACTTTGAATTCTTCATTTCTAATAACGCCTGAAGACAATTCCACATAGTTTAGAGTTAGATAGTCTGAACTCCAAATAACATAATCGTTAATTGCCTCGTCGAATTCTTCAATGCCAAAAATTATGATCCATAAGTAGAAATCTCTAATTGTTTCGTAAACTTCAATTCTTACTTTTATCGTTAGAGTGTCGCCAGGATAGGCTTCTATAGGAGCAAAACATTGAATTTTTATTCCACCATGAACATATCCCCAAGTCATGTACTCGTTTTCCTCTGCTTTCACAAGGCTAAAAGGTATTAGGAACATAGCCAATAACATTAAAGTTGCAATTTTCCTTTTCATTTTTACTTTCACCTATTACTCCCCACTATCTCCACATATTTATCTTAACAATTTTTATATAAACATTTACCTCGCAATACAATTCTGAAGGGGATTTTATGGTGAGCACAGAATACGCTAGAGGATTCACAGATGCTTTAGAATACGTTTTCAGCATCTTCAACAAACTTAGGGCGCGAGGCAAACTCGATAACAACTGTGAGAACTGCAAGTTAGTCGAGGAAATTGATAAGTTGCGGTCTTTCGCTAAAGACAAAGAATTCGAGAAAATTGAAACAGAACTAGGCTATTACTTACCTTAGCTCTCCTCAAGCAATGCCTCTAAGTGGGCGAGAAGTTCCGCTACTTTTTTTCCCTTTTCTGTTAGAGAATGATAGGTTGCTGGTTTAGGCTTTTCGATACCATGCTTTATCTCTATTAATCCGAGAGAACCACAAACTTTGATAGCTGTTCCCGTTGCCCCCTTCTTTACGTTGTATAATTCATCCATTTTGTTTTGAAGTTCGGTTGTGTTTAATGGATGTTCACTTTTATGTAAAGTTAAGAGTAAGCGAAGTGCTCCTATAGTTTCGTCTAGCAACCCAAATTGTGACATAGTTTTCAAAATATGCGTCATGGTATAAAAAAGAGTATTCTCTAACCTCTATAGAATAGTTGTTAGTAAATCTTATATACTACTTAATAACTATCCTCTAACCACTAGAGAATGGCGATAAGAAATGGCTAACAGAATTGTCACATCTATAAGCATTCGCGAAGACTTGAAGAAACGCGCTGAACAAACCGTTGAAAAAGGCGAGTTTCCAGGTGTCACTTCTCTAAGCGGTCTAGTCGAATATGCCTTAGAAAAAATTCTCGAAAAAACCAAGGAGGGCTAGGGGCTTGAGTGTTGCCGAACAAGTTTTCGAGGAACTAAGCAACATCCGCGACAAGTATGTGCGTCGCAAGTACGCTGACGGCTTCTGCCGATGCTTAGACTGCGTTCACCGAGACAAACTCGTTCCGAATAGAAGCCGCTTCGGCGAAAATGGTAGGGACAAATTCTGCAAAGAAAACATCAACGGCGTGGTATTGTTGAATGCCATGCGCAACGATCAGGCTTTGACTGCGTGGCGACGGTGCGGCGCTTTTGTGCTCAACGGCAAGGAAGCTACAAAATGAAAATTGAAATTCAAGGTTATTGGGGCGCTAAAGTCAAAAGCGTGAAGCAAGTGGAAGGACTTGACCCAGAAGAACACTTGAAAGAGCATCCTCACATTCACCTTTGCGACATCGTGATTGATGGGAAAGTTGTTGGCACGGTAACTTGGAACGGCGAAAGGCTGTCTATTTTCGATGAATGGTGCATGGAGGAGAAGGAGGGCTAAAAGTGAAAATCATAAACCACACAAGAATCAACAACGATATTTTGAAGCTAATGGTTCGCAAGCTCACGAGGGGCATCACGAAGCGAATTGCCACCATAACTTTCTCGTACACCAAAAAGCACGAGTACAAGGGTGACATCCGATTTGGTTTCAAGATGCCAATTAAAGTTGCTTTCGCCAAAAAAGAAAGTGGTTTCTACCCAATTAGCATGAACGTGGATAGGCATGTGCAATTCAACTTTCCAAAATACGACGTGAATAACGAAGAAGAAGCGTGTCTAGTCGTTTTGGCACATGAAATTTACCATGCAAAAGGACGCATTTTCCATAGGCGAAGCACGGAAAAAATGGCTGAGAACTTTGCCTACAAGACACTACAAAAGTTTAGAGAGAAGAAGGAGGGCTAAAAGCAACAATGATTCATGTTGAAATTGTGGAGATTAGCAACGGCTTCACCGTCTGCGTCTTCGACTCGGATGGATCGGCTGAATTGGATGAGACCGTTTTTGTGGAGTCTTTCGAGGACGCGTTGGAATTCGTGGCTGAGTGGCGCAAAGAAGAAAAAAAGGAGGCTACAAAATGACTACTGCATTTTGCGTTGAATGCAAGAAATATGTTCAAGTTTTATATGAACCTACATACGATGAAAATGGCGTAGTCTACGAGTTTCCCGTTTGTTCAGAATGTTCCATTTGCATAGTGCACTGTTATGATTGCAAATTGTGCCAACTTGACAGTGAAAACACGCCAATAGGACAGACATACGGAACTTGCTTAGGCTTACCAAAAAAGCGCAGAATCTCACCTACGTCTCTCATTTGTTCTCATTTCAAGGAGGCTTCTAGTTGAGTAAGTCTTACGCTCAGTTAGCGCCCAACTTTGCCCTAGTCAGAGCCCGCATCCTCAAACTTTTGCACCAGCATCCTGAAGGCTTGAATTATGAACAGATTCACAGCATGTACTACGCGACTTATGGACACCGCGCTAAGACCGACAACCGACTGCGCGAGCTAGTGGCTAATGGATGGGTCAGCAAGCGCTTGGTTAGGAACCGCATGACTTTCTTCGCGGAAAAGGTGGTTGAGTGTGGAGGAGGCACCTAGCGAATGAAAAAAATTTTTGTGAAAGAAGTCGATGGCACTCTCGTTCAGTTTGCTTTCACGCGCCCAAGCGAGACTTCTAGAGCTAGAAAGTTTAGTGAAATCCGAGAAGAACTAATCAAACTTAGAAAGCGACTTAGCAACTTGGATCGACGGCGAGCAGACTACGTTTTCAAGGTTGACGAAGAAATAAAGAATGTTAAGGGCGAAATCAAAATTTGCGAAGACCAACTTCTAGTTTTGAATAGCCCAGAATTTCAGAAATGGCTTGACGAACAACGCGTAGACGAAGTTGAAGCGTACGCTAAGGCTGAAGACCTCATGCGCGAATACTTAGGCTTAGAAACCTACGCTCGGCTAATAGAACAAGGCGAACTCATTTTCGAGGTTCAACATGAAACTTGGAAAATCACAAGCCATGGTTTAGTTTATCGCAAGCAAGGCGAAGAATTTAGTCCAGTTTGTGTGATTCGCCCAAAAGAGTTGCCAGTTCCCGATTTCATAGTTTCGGCATTAACAACATTGAAGGAAAATCCAGAAAGCATCATTCAAAGGAGGTGAGAAAGTGACTGTAACTTTAGAATTGTTATGCGCAGGAGGACACCGCAAGTATGCTCCAGTCACTCCAGAAGAGGCTGAAGAACTTATCGCCAAAATTGAGAAAGGCGAAATGGAAGGCGCTCCAGCAGGACCATACTTCGTCATCAACAAGACTACTAAGCGGATTGTGGGCAAACTTGACATCAAAGACAACCAAGAACTCGTCATGATGCCTGTGGTGAGAGGAGGCTAAGCGAATTGCTCCAAATGGTTTGTCGGAAAGCATGTCGGCTACCTTCGCGCATGCTCGCACCCATGCTCATCCTCGGTGGAGAAGATGTATGCCGACTGTCCGAGAGCAAATCGGAGGAGGCACCTAAACAATGAAGGAAGCTAAAGCGTACTCGTTGAAGCCCATTTCGAAAGAGGACTTTGAAAAACTTTCGCCGAGAAGAACCAACTATGTCGAAATTGTTGACGAATTTCTCAGAGGCAACGACGAAATTGTGGAAATTGTGATGCCGAACAAAAAGGTGAACACGATTTATGGAGGGCTCAAAGCGTTCATGCAACGGAAAAATTACCCATTTTTGCTGCGCAAGCGTGAAGGACGAATTTTCTTGCTCAAAAGGACGGAGGTGAAAAAGTGAGAAACACCGAAATTTTGGAAACCTTGTGGAACATGGGTGTCATACAGAAAACCGAAAACCTTTCCGACGAAGTTGACCTTCAATATGCCATAAACATTCCAACCGATATTGGCGTGACCGACGAAAACATTGAAAGCATCAAGAAGTTTTTCGACGCTTACCAAGTGACCGTTTTCCCCAACGATGGCGAAGATGCTCCTCAACTGCTAATTGACTTCGCAAGGAAAAAGGAGGCTAACGAGTGAAGCGGTTTAGTAGGGCACCGTGGGACAGCAGGGCGAGCCGGCGCAAGCGCATGAGCGATGTTGAGGGCAGGGCGGTGTGGCAGTACCGCCGGGGCGAAAAGGTGAACAAAATTTGCTACGACCTACGCATCAACATGAAGACTTTGTACGGTTGGTTGCATAAGCACGATGTTGCGCTTCGCACAGAATTGAAGGGTCAAGTTTTGAGTGGGCTTCAAGACTTGGAGGAAAACACACAATGAAAGAAAAAGTTGAAGAAACCTTAGAGCGGTTTGGAGACGACACTGTTGTTGAATGTGAGAAATGTGGGCGAAGGCAGTATCTCAAATTCGCCAATGGACTCAAGAATGGTTGGTCTAAATGTTGTGGATACACTATGCGGATTGTCTATTGCAAAGCCAACATTGAGGAAGCGGTCAGAAGTTTGCCAATTCAATTGATAAGAAGAGGTGAAGGCTAGTGAGCTTTGAAGAGAAAATCCAAGAGCATTTTGACCGAATACCAAACAAAATGTTGCCAATAGGAAAAATCAGTTGGTTGCAAGAATGGATGGACACGAAGGAACTTGTTCTTAAATGGTATCAAGAAATTGTGGTTGAGCGAAACAAGAAACTCCAAGAATGGTGGAAAACTGACTTTTACGATTTCATTGTTGGCAAAATAAACTTAGAGCAATTAAAGAAGAAGTTTGAGGAGTTGCTTAAAGAATGAGTAGTGAGGTTAAGTATGAGAAGATTGAGGCTTCAATAAAAGTAGCATTTGATGAGCTTCAAAGTCGGTTGGATTTCGCAAATAGGCAAAATGTTGAGTGGAAAGAAAAGCTACAACGATTAAACGAAAGTGCCCAATCTCTTGTCATGGGTAGTTTTGGATATTCTAATGGTGAATTGGCGAAGTTAACTTGCGAATTTATCCAAAAGAAGTTTGAGGAGTTGCTCGAAAAATGAGTGAGAAGGCTGAAAAGAATGGTTCTAAATGACGAAAGTTGTTGCGAAAAAGATCCTATGGAAAGAGATTGCTGGAACTGTCCAGAGCGAGAATGGTGCGATTGGTGTCCAGATGAGGACTTTGATGTTTTTGTAGATGAAGAGGAGGACTGCTACGAGGAGGATTTCTAATTGGTTCAAACCGTTAAGGAGTTAGACGAGCTTTTCTGCTCGAAACTAGACTGGACCATAGAGAACGTGAAGCACTTCTTAGGAGTCGAAGAACATGGCAACATACTCATTTTGAAAGAGAAAGAGTGGATTCCGCCGGCGTGGAAGCGCAAAGAGCTGATAGGTCTTCTCGAAAACGAGTTGGGCGCTCAACGCTTAGAAGACGTGAAAGGACGCATGAGGTGGCAAATAGAGTTAGGGGGGCGAAAGGCGGAAGCAAGTATTTCTAAAACCGAGGAGCACACCGAACCCGACATTCACCAAAGCACGCCTCCGCCCGCCATTCTACCTTTAGACCAGCTTCAGAACAACGTTTTTTGTCCGCGCTCAGAGAAGGCTCGCATAGACGACTTGTTAGAAAGCATCCCGCATGATGGTTTGCGAGAGAAACTTGTTGTGAGAATTCACCCGGACCACGCTACTATGGCGAAGACCATGTACCAAATTGTGAGTGGTCACAGACGCTTCAGAGCACTCAAAGAATTGGGATGGAAAGAAGCACCTGTAATAGTCAAAAGCCTAACCGACCAACAGGCCCGGGTTGAAGCTTTGAAGAGCAACATGGAGCATGGTCTTAGCTTAAGCGCGCTCGAAGAAGCAAAATGGATTCAAAGTGAGCTAATAGAAAACGAACAGTTAACCCATGAGCAAGTTGGTGAAAGGCTTGGTAGAAGCAGAAGCTGGGTCACTCAGAGGCTAAGTTTGCTGAAGCTAGGCGAGGAAGTCAACAATGTTACGCGCGTAACCATGTTGAGAGAAGTCGCTAAAGCTCCAGAAGAAACGCGTCCAGAAGTGGCGGAGAAGGCCCTAAAAGAAGAGCTTTCAACAAGAGAAACGGCGCAAGTCGTTGAAGCAGTAAAAGAAGTGCCAGAACAAGCGAAACAAATTTTGGCGAAGCCCGGCGTGCCACAGCTTTTTTCATGTGGCATTCCCGACTGCCTAATGAGCACTTACGATTCAGCGCTTTATCATGGTGTTCACCTATGCGCTAGTCACCGAAATGGCTACGCAGAAGACCCGGCTTCTATTGAGAAGTTGCTCTCTGTGAAGCCTTCTCCGCCGCCCACCAAAGTTGAGCCCAAAATTCACGAGCCGCCGAAGTTGACGTGGGCAGAACGCAAAGACATGATGCACCCTCCTGTCAGCAAGATGGAAGAACAAGTGGCAATAGCTTTAACTGAGAAAGGAATCCCGTTTGAACAGCACATTGACTTTTGCTTAGAATCTACGAATGTTGACTTTCATTTTCCGCAAGCCAATTTGGTAGTGGAACTTGACGGTGAGGAAGCGCATAGGAAACAGGAAGAATGGGACAAGATTAAGCGTGACAAGCTGTCGAGGCGGCATCAGAAGCGAGTCTTAGTTCTAAACTACAAAAGTGTGACAGATAAGAATCGAGACGAAATATTGAGCAAAATCATGGAAGCCCTAGGTGAGTGAAAGTTGAGCTTAGAAAAAAGACCTAGACTTCTTACTTTGGCTAACGTGAGCGAGCTTGAAAAGTACAAAGAATACCATTATAGGACGGAACAGTTTTTCGAGGACACGACGAAGAACCTTCAAAACCGTCTAATGAAGCTAAACGAACGATTGAAAGAAGAACCTTATCCTTGGACTTCTACTGATGCTCTAATTTTGCAAGCTGGAATTTCACTTCTAAAGGAGCTATTAGAAGCGTTAGGTGAGTGAGCATGAGTGAACTTAAGAAATTGCAAGATGAGTATCAAAAGAAAGTTAAAAATCTTCAGCAAAACTGTAGACATGAAGAATTTAGTTCTTGGAAACACGTAGAAGAATATTCCAATGAACTTTATCGAACTTGTTTGCATTGTGGTTTCAAACAAGAAGATGTTGCTCATAAATGGACATATGTTGGCAAGACACCACAAGGAGGATTGGCTGGCGGTGATGATGTCTATGAATGCAAAAGGTGTAGGTTAGTTACGGATTCTCCTTTTGAAGAGGAACGATGGGCATTCAAACCATGTGAATCTAAAAAAAGTGCGTGAGCAAGCCATGAAAAAGAAAGACAAGTATGTTCGAAACAAAAGAGACGGAACATATTCGCCGTTGAGTGATGATGGCAAAATTTTGGCTGGTCTAGTGTTGACAGATTTGCCAGAAGATGGCGTATGTGTCGGCGAATTTGAGTATCCATAAAAGGTGAGCAAGCGTGAAGTGCCCCTACTATTTTTGGCGAAAGTTCCGCATTCAATATTATCATTTTTGGAGCAACTTTCATCATTATTGGTTTTGGAGTGACGACTGTTGAAGTGCCCCTATTGCCCTAGAGAATATGATAGCGAGCAGAGCCTCAACGGACACGTTCAAGCTAACCATTGGAAAAAATTGCACCCAGAAAAGAAGGGAAAGCCATGAAGTGCCCCCTTTGTGATGGAGAATATGGCGTTGAGAATTGTTGTGTAAGTAGCACGACAGTTTACAGCGAAGAAGACCGAGAATGGGTTAGTATGCAGGGTTTCATCGAAAGGAGAAAATGTTGCAAACAACCGCTTGGAGAAGGCTATGGCGATGTCAATTATTTCAAAAGTAAGCAGGAAGCTGACGAGGAAACGAAAAAATGGGAACAAAAAATTGGCGAATGGTGGTAATGAGAATGAAGTGCCCCGATTGTGGTGCCGAAATTCTAAGAAAAGAGCAAGCGAAGGTTGAAGGCAACTTCTACGCGTGTGCCAACTGCGGAACCATAGTTTACCGAGCGTGAAAAAATGAGTGGGCGAGCAAATTTGCTAAAAGCATTTGACCTATTCAAAATTCAAGGTTTCGAAAGCAGTGAGGAACTATTCTTAGTTGGCTACATCATGGCGCATGGTGGAGAACTCTACATGTTAGAACAAATAAACCACGACTTAGATTTACTTGCTCATGACGCTAACTTTTGGAAAGAAATTGTAGACGATTGCCAGAAAATAAGGCTCAAAGTTGTTAAGGACGATGTGGAAAAAGCGAAAGCAATTTTGGTAGAGCTAATTCAGAAAAGAAATGGAAGAATTCCTATGTGGCTTGAAAAGAAGGAGAGGCGTGTGCCTGATTCGCCGTCTCCAGAGGAAGTGCAACAAAAATGAGCTTTCTTTATCATGGAAAAGACCGCAAGCAATGCTATTACGAGCCAAACTGCGCAGTCTGCTACATGCACGCTTTCTTCGGTTTGCTTAGAATTGCTTGGAGAACCCGAAATGAGTGACATTTTTGAATGTACTAAATGTGGAAAAAGGTTCTCAGTATTGGACGAAGAGGAAGCGGCAAGTGAAGGCTATGAATGTGACCCTGACCATGAAGAGTGCCCATCTTGTTACACTTATGACAAGTTTCTCGAAGAGTGAAGAAGAGATGACTGCTAAGAGGCTAAACCCATGAGTGTGCCCGTTAACCAAGTTTTATGTGGTGATGCCTGCGAAGTTTTGAAGGATTTTCCAAGCGAGAGCATTGACTTGGTTGTGACCGACCCGCCGTATGGCATTGGTTTCATGGGAAAGGAATGGGATTTAGCCCTTCCCCCAAAAGAAGCTTTTAGCCAAGTTTTTCGTGTGTTGAAGCCTGGAGCCTTAGCTTTTGTCATGTCTTCGCCTCGTCAAGACGTTTTGTGGCGCATGCTACAGATGTTGGAAGAATGTGGTTTCGAGCTTAAGCAGAGCTTCATCAGTTGGATTTACAAGAGTGGATTCCCGAAAGCGTATGACCTCAGCTTAGGCATAGACAAGAAGTTCATTCGAGAAGAGTTTGAGCGTGAGCATGGAAGGGAACCGACAAAAGAAGAGTTGAAGGCACTTCTAAAAGAAAAACGAAAATTTGTTGGTATAGATGAACATTTCCTAAAAAGGAATCCTATTACGAATCACAAACCAGACTATTCTGGTAAGTTATATGATGGCATTGAAGCTGCCGAAGTAAGAGAAGGCTATACCGAAGACGCGAAAAAATGGAGTGGTTGGAAGGGCGTTTCGGGTTTGAAGCCTGCCCTCGAATGTGTTTTGATGGTGAACAAACCGTTAAGCGAAAAGACGATTGTGGACAATGTTTTGAAGCATGGGGTGGGAGCCATAAACGTGGACGCGTGTAGAATACCATGCAATTTAGAAAACGAGGATTTAAAACGAGGACGAAATGTTGGAAAAGCAATATCCTCTTACAACGCTTCAAAAAGAAATGAAAGTCTTGTAGGTAAAAATCCTGAAATGTGGAAACCAATTGGGGGGCGTTTTCCCGCCAACCTCTTGGTGAGCGACAAAGCCCTAGACACGGGAAAAACATCAAAATCAACTATTCGGAAAGTTTCAAGAACTGAATTAGAAAATAATGGTTATAGAAAAACATCTGTTTACGGCAAATATTACGAAAACAGAAATATACGAGGAATAGACGATGTTGGTGACCAATCCCGATACTTCGACTTGGATGCTTGGGCTAGGCACCATGGGTTTTTGGATGTGGCGAAGGCAAGCAAAAAAGAAAGAGACATGGGTTTAGAAGCGATAAAGCCTAAACGCAAGTATTATTGTGATGAAAGACCACAAAGTTTAGAGTGTTTTGGAAGTGACAAGAGAGAAGGAAAAGAAAATTTTGGCAAACAATTAAGAAAGAATGTTCACCCAACCGTTAAGCCTGTCAAGTTGAACGCTTACCTCATCGAGCTTGGCTGCCCACCCGATGGCATCGTTCTAGACCCTTTCGTTGGCACAGGAAGCACGCTCATAGCGGCACACAAGTTGAACAGACAGTGGATAGGCATAGACATAGACCCCGAATACGTCGAAATCGCTCGGCACAGGCTCACAGTTCTTTCTCACAAGCTGACGAGGTGGCAAAAAAATTGAGTGTGCCCACCTTTCGCTCGCTAGAACAGTTCTACCACTACTGCCTCTACTTGTGTCCCTACGCCCAAATTGGATGCGCCCACAAATGCGCCCACAGAATCAAATTGAAGATTCCGCCCCACGCCCCAAAATATCCAGAAAACTTCGCTAGAAGTGAAAAAGTTTGAGGTTGCCTTGTCCCGACTCGCTCACAAGCCAGCAATGCTACCAGCTTATGGAGCAGAGTAGAAGCCATCGTGGCGCACGAGCAGAACTTAGCCTGCGCACCTGCGAAATCCACGGCAAAACATGGTTCATCGAGCCTTACGTGCACAGTGGCGACGAAAAACGGGCTTACTGTCACCAATGTAACCCAGACATGGAAATTGGTCAACCGCGCAGACACAGCTGTTCCAATTGCGGCGAAACTGTGGCTGGCTACGGCAAAACGGGTCTATGTCAAGGATGCGCTCGGAAACGCTACTTGGAGTTGAGGATGGAGAAGAAGTAAGATGCGTGTCTGCCCAAAATGTGGATACCGAGAAAATTCTTTGTGGCGTCATAGTAGGTTTGATTTCAACGCTGACTACATGCGCTTCGATGATGCTGAAGAAGACCCAGAGTTAGTTGAAGTTTGCCAAGCTTTAAAGGATAAGAAACCATATGACCCAATCGATTTTGACCCTTATATTTTCTATCGTCGTGGAACTGGCGGAATCTTTCTCTATAGAGTTCCCAAAGAAGACTTCAAGGTCCCTAGAGAGCGTCGTTTTCATCGTATTAGGAACTTGCTTGACTCTAATCAAACTAAGCTTTTGGAGAAGAAGTGAGCCATGTGCACGACTAGACCATTTTTTAGGTGGCGCACCAAAAGAAGTGACCCGAAAAGGAGGTGCAAGAATTGAGTGAGCGCAAGAATCTAATAGCTTTAACACTTGTGTTCTGCATTGTTCTAGCGAGCAATGTTGCCACCATTCTCATCGTGTATTCTTTGACATCGAGAGTTATGAAAGTTTATGTTCAGTTAGAGCAACAACCCCAAGAGGTCCATGTAACCGTAACTCTACCCACTATAGTTAGCCAAATATTGCAAGACAAAGAAATCTCCTTTAGAACTATCAAATACTGCAAACTTAGCCACGTTTCCATCATATTTTGCGACATCGAAAATTGCTACATTTTGAGTTGCAGAATAACTAACTCAACTCTCAAAGACTGTAGCGTCATAAACACGGTTTTCATCGGTTGCCAACTAGAAAATGTCAGTGCCAAAAACTGCACTTGGGAAAATTCCTAAAGCAACGAAAAGAAGTGACCACGCATGACTAAAGAACCAGTAGGAAAGAGCGCTATTCGTGAAGCCCTCGGTATACCAGAAAAAAACAGCGTTGTCGTGCCAGTCAAAATGGGTCCTAGCCTCAAGAAGGTTTTGGTGAAAGTGAGCGATGGAAACGTTAGCGGTTGGATAAGAGACGCAATCAAAGAAGAGTTGAAGAGAAGGTATCGCCTATGAATAGTAAAGGTTTAAGTTCCGTCTTTGCGGCAATTCTTCTAATCGCGGTCACGGTTGCCGTTTGGGAACTACCACTAGCTATAATTTTATGGATTATAGTGGCATTCTTAGTCGCCCTCGGTGTATTAGGGTTACTATTGGTAATTACCTTTTTGTGTGATGCTTGAGTTGAAGAGAAGGTATAAGCTGTGAATGACGAAAAGAGGTGAAAAAATCATGAAGCAAGAAACATCGATAATGTGGTTGTTAACATGCGTAATGTGGGCAATAAGCGTCTCGTTGGCTATAGCGAAAGTTGAATTCTATCAAGTTATGTTGCCATATTCGATTGGTTGTTTCTTCTTTGGTTCAGCAATGACATTCCAATTTTACGAGACGAAGAAGAGGAAGCGTTGAAGAGGCAGATTTGATGAAAATAAGACAATGGTTCAAGAATCGTTTGAAAGAACTCGAAATAGAGGACCCTAACAGTCCTGAAGGGTTGAAAGAGCGGGCTAGAAGAATGATTAAAAAAGGCTTTCCAACCGACAGTCCTTATGTTTCGGCTTTAATAAAACTAGCTCTTCTCAAGGAGAAACGTGACAAGGAAATACCAGACCCAGAAAAATGGGAACTTATGAGCGCCGAAGAGAAAGAGGATTGGGTTATTCAGCAGTTAGGAGGAAAAATCAATTGAAGAGATGGATTTGTCGAAGATGCAAAAGGCTCATTTGGGTTGAAAAAAGTGTAGAACGTGCTATGGGTCCTGTTTGCTACAAACATTTGCTAGAGATTTAGAAGAGTTGAAGAGAAAATGTACGAAACAATACTAATGGCAGTTTGGGAACTACCACTAGCTATAATCTTATGGATTGTAGTAGCGTTCTTAATCGCTCTTGGTGCACTAGGGCTCTTGTTGTTGATTACCTTTTTGTGTGATGCTTAAAATGAAGAGAAGGTATCGCCTATGACCTCTAAAAATTTCGACAAAAACTCAAATGTTACTAAAAGTTACAACAGTTATGGGGCTATACCCTCTAAGACGAAGCGCATCATGAAGGTTCTGCGTGAGAGCGAGCGTCCCCTGAAACCGAAGGAAATTGCTTTTTTGGCGAAAACAAACCATTCCACGACTCGCGTGTACTTGCGGAAGCTACTAGAAAAAGGCGAGGTTGTTCAGCCTTATCCTCAGGCATATGTTACAAAAACCATACACGGTGTGGGTGGGGGTTTTGTTGTTGTTCATAATTTGGTTTTGGGTTTGAAGGCTCCGGGGCTTCTGTGTGGTGTTCCTGGGTTTGAGGGTTGGTTTGGCGGCGTGAAGCTTAGGGTTTTGTTTGGTGGTAAACGGGGGCAGATTACGGGTTTTGTTAGTTGTGATGAGGGTATGGATTTTGACAAGACTGTGCTAGCCATAGACAAGTTTAAGCAGGTTGTGTATGAGCGGACGGGCGCTAAGGTCTGTGATGGTGAGGTCAACGTGGTCACTTGCGAGTTGAACGAGGATAGACGAGACTTGCGCCTTGACGGGCTTAAAAGCGTGACTGTCAAAGATTTTGTAGGCACTCTTGAAAGAATGTATAATAAGGATGATGGGGTTCGCAGCGAGGTTAAGGTTCAATCTCAAAGCCTAGAAAACGTGTTCACGTTGTTGAAGGGCGGCATGACTCCGTACCAGATTTTGCAGACTCAGGCTTTGACGAACCAGAAGCTTGACCAACTCATTGAAGCCATCAAGCAGACGAACGGGTTTTTGCTCAAAATTTTGGACGCTCAAAAGGAAGGTGAGAAGCCACTATGAACGCAAAATATTGGGCTTGGCTTGGAGTTTTTCTTTCGTGTTTTCTAATGCCTATTTCTCTCATTCTTGTAGTTGGAAATTTTCTATTCTTGATAGATACTATAGGTGGGTTAGCAACATTTGTCGTTTATTTAGTGAGTCCTGCTACTTGTCTAATAGCTGGTTTCATGGCTTTTATGCACTCTATTGAATTGGAAGTTGCTGAAGGATGTAGAAAAGGTGAAAAAAGTCGTGACTGTGCTTGAGTTTGCGTCTTACCTGCTCATAGGCGTTTTCGCCACTGTCCTAGCCTTCACAATCATGCTCATCATTGAGGAAAAGAAAAGTGGATAGTTTCAACGTGGCTTTCGCCCTGTTCTTGGCAGTCTTGTTCATCTATTTCACGCGAGACAAAAAGCGAGAGGGAGGTGGTTAACTGTGACCAAAAAAGGTGAAAGCGCTAGTGTTGGCGGCTTGCTGTTGATGGCAGTCATGTTTTTGTCTATGGCTCTGTTTGGCACATTTCTCGCACTTACGGTTCATCCAGCGTTCTTTGTGCCGGCGATTCCCAGCTTTGTACTAAGCGTCTTGTTGAATGTGACTGCTACTTTGAAAAGCATGGGCGCGAAAAATGACTAAACACAAACATCAATGGAAGAAAAGGCGCGGTCAAGACTATGTGTTCTGCGAGTGTGGTGCGGTTAGAAAGAATGAGCGACTTCTAGATCGTTTCGTGTTTTGGGGGTGAACAAAATTGAAGGTTCTCATAATGGGCGGTTGCGGTTTCTTGGGTAGCGAACTCGCTCTAAGAATGAAGCAAACCTTTGAAGTGACCGTGCTAGACATTCAGCGACCTCCACCGTTTCTTGTCGACATAGATTATGCGTGTTTTGACCTAAACAAAGACGACCTTTCACCATTCATAGACGAAGCCGACATGCTCATCCATTGCATAGTTATTCAAGTTCCTCGAATCAATGTTGAACCTTGGCTTGGCTACCGAACCAACGTGTTGGGCATTCAGAAAGTTTGCGAGGCAGTAGAAGAAAGCGAGGCATGTAAGGCTATGGTTCACGTTAGCACCCACGAAGTCGGCGAAGAACACGTGGAAGAAAGAAGTCGCCTATACCAGCACACTAAGCTCATTCAAGAAAAAATTGTAGAATGGTATCAGATGGTTGGCAAGAAACGTTACGGCATAGCGCGGATCGGCACGCTCTTAGGCGAACACATGAACCCGAACACGGCAGCCCACATCTTCATCAAAAACGCTTTAGAAGGCAAACCAGTCACGCCCTACGCCCACAGTCTGCTAAGACCCATCCACTATATTGACGTAGAAGACGCTTGTAGGCTCATCCAAAACTACGCGGAACAAGTCTTAGCCGGAACTGGCGCGCCACTCGTAACTTTCACCTACCCAACACCCATCACCATTCTCGAACTAGCAAAAACCGTGCAAGCCCTCACCAACGCGGAAATTCAAGTTTTGAACCCCGCAAGTCAAACGGGGCAACTCACGCATCCAACTCAAACCATAAGTCGAATCGTAAAGGCTTGGGAAATACAAAAATGAATTGGGAATGGGTTAGGCGACGTTGGCAAGAGTTCCGTTTTGGCCACAACGTGTACTTGGCTTTCCTTTTGTCGCTCACAAACTTTCTTTTGATAACCTACCATTTCTTCATCAAAAGTTTGCCCATCCACTTTGAACTATCCATTTGGATACTCATAACGGTCACTTGCTACGTGCCCCTAAGCATAGTTATTGGGCACTTGCATCAGACAAAACAGTTGAAGACAGACATGATGATGGCTACTGAAGTGAACCCGTACATCACCCAAATTTTGGAAACGCTCAAACGCATCGAAGAAAGGCTTGAAGAAAAATGAAGATTCTAACTTTCATGTGGAAACGCTACGGTTGGAAACAGCCTGAAGTCCACGTTCTTAGGCAGTTGGGGGTTCCGCAAGAAATTGTTTGGATGGAAAAACTACGTTTCAATGTCAATGTAAAACATGGGCGTAGGACTCTGCAAGCATTATCCACAATTCCAAGGCTAATGATGCAAATTAAGTCGTACAAGGACTGCGACATAGTTTTTGTGGCTTCCGACTTCTGGTGCGAAGTTCTAGCTTTCATCGTAGCGAAACTCATGCACAAACCCTACGCCATACGCATGAGGGGCGACCCATTCATCGTGCGCAAAATTTTAGGTGGTTCACTGCCAATACGCGTGGTAGCCACAGTTTATAATGAAATTGAAAAATTCCTGTTTCGCCACGCTAGTCTCGTTATAGCTTGCACCCACGATTTTGAGAATCTAGTCAAACCATTCAACCCAAACGTGGTCACGGTTTGGAATGGCATGGAAGACGAGTACATCAATGCTAAACAAGAAAGCCCAAACATGCTACAGCCCGTTTTTGGCTATCTAGGCAGAATAAGTAGGGAGAAAGGCATCCAAGAACTTTTCACGGCTCTAGAAAACTTACCACTTAAATTCTTAGTCTACGCCCGAAAAGACTGGGATATTCCATTTCCAAAAAATGTTAAATATATGGGCTTCTTGCCACATGACAAAGTTTTTGAGGCTTACCGAAACATAGATGTCCTCGTTCTAGCGAGTCACACAGAAGGCATACCGCGCGTACTGATGGAAAGCATGTTTTTGGGCAAAGCTGTCATAGTCACGCCTGTGGGCGACAACAAGTTGATAGTGGATGAGAAGGGCGGATGGATATGCACACACAAAACTCTCAAGCAAACCATCTTGGAAGCATCTAAAAAGTCCAAGAAAGAAATTTTGGAAATGGGCCTATACAACCAAGCGAAAGCACGGATGCTTTGGGGTTCATGGCAAGACTACAAGATTAAAGTCGTTCAACTTTTGGAGTCGTGCCTAAAGTGAAAGTTTGCTTCGTTGCAACAGAATATTTTGGTTGGGGCAAGTATGGCGGTTTTGGGCGACTAACGAGGACGCTTGCGACAAACTTGGCTCGAAGAAACGTTGAAACCCACGTTCTCATGCCCAAATCGTCTAAGGAGCAACCTTCATACACTCTCGTGGACGGGGTTCATGTTCACGCTTTTCTATCCAAAATAGCCACGGCTCTGGGCTTAAACGGTGTCGTTGAAAAGTTAGCAAGCGAAATAGACGCGGACATCTATCATAGCGAAGAAGCGAGCATGTGGACCTACCTTTCGTTGCGGGCGTTGCCCAATGCCAAACACGTCATAACTTGTCAAGACCCGCCCATTGGCGAGGTGTGGAAAAAATGGCGCAAGTCACCCTACTATCCAAAAACCAAGCACTATTGGCGACTCATCTTAGTTAGAAAAGTTTATGACGAGATGCGAAGGCGAGCAATCAAAGGCGCAAACTTAGTGTGTAGCCAAACGAGAAGCCACATCCCAATAATAAAAAGCGAATACGGATTGAACCACATGCCCAAGTTTCTGCCAAACCCAACTGAAATCCCAAATCACCAACCCCAAAAAAGCACGGAACCAACTATCCTATTCTTGGCACGTTGGGACCCTGAAAAACGTCCTTGCCTATTCTTCGAGATAGCACGGAAAATGCCAAGCTTTCATTTCGTTTGCGCGGGCAAATCACACAATAATGCTTTAGATGTCAAATTAAGGCGAATAGCTAAAGAAATCCCAAACCTCGAATGCCCCGGACACATAGACCCTAAAGAAGCTTTGGAGAAAAGCTGGATTCTCGTCAACTGTTCAGCGAAAGAATCATTGCCCGTAAGTTTCTTAGAAGCTTGCGCCTATAAATGCGCCATAGTGAGTTGCAACGATCCAGACGGTTTTGCCTCAAATTTCGGCATTTACATTAGAGATAGCGTGGAAGACTATGTTCATGCTATAACTTACCTTATCGCCCACGAAGACAAACTTGCGGAACGGTCTGAAGCTGGATACAAGTATGTGAAAGAAACGCACGAATTGAAGAAAGTCGTTGACCAGCACCTTCAACTTTATAGGGGGTTGCTAAATTGAGAGTAGCCCTCATCAACCCGCATCCTTCTGAGTATCCGCCGTTAGGTTTGGTCACGATTGCGTCGCACCTAATCTATGGTGGGCATCAAGTGGAATTGGTAGCGGGCACTGTTAGATTCAAGAAGAAACCCGACTTGATTGGTATAGGCGGATTAACCTTATGGATTCACGAAATAAAGCACGTAGTCGCTTCCCTACCCATAGCCATCCCAATTGTTGTGGGCGGTCCATGCATAACCGCTAACCCCAAAGCATTCAAAAGTTTAGATGTGGATTATGGCGTTGTGGGCGAGGGCGAAGACACAATTTGCGAATTAGCCGACAAATTAGAAATGGGTTTGGCACCAACCAACATTCTTGGACTCTTAACTAGAGACACACCCAACTATTCGCCACGACCATTCATGAACTTGTCGGAAAAACATTTTCCAGCATACTACTTACTACCTCACCTTAACTATGAGGCTGGCTTAGGCGTTGAAACGAGTCGAGGATGCCCATTCAACTGCGTCTTCTGCTCTGCACCGTACATTTCTGGGCGAACATGGCGAGCTAGAAGCCCACTCGATGTTGCTTATGAAGCTCGCTATGTCGTTGACACCTACAAGCCTAAAAAACTCTATTTCGCAGACGACAACTGCACTGTCAACCCGAAAAGATGGCTAGAAATCTGTAGTCGCCTAGCAACGCTTAACTTAGATGTTGAAATTCATGTGCCCGAAGGCATTCAAGCTCATCACCTAAACATGGAAACTTTGCTACACATGAAGAAAGCTGGTTTCAAAAGCATAACGGTGGGCGCGGAATCTGGTTCGCAACGGGTTCTAGACGAAGTGATAGATAAGGGTGGGCTACAAATTGGGCAAGTTGAAAGGGTTGTTAGAGACTGCGTTAAAATTGGGTTGCGAGTCTCATGTTTCTTCGTGATAGGCATCTACGGCGAAACCTTAGATGAGATGAATCAAACATTAGCTTTTGCTCGTCACTTACGAAAGTTGGGAGCGCATAGCTGTTCAATTCGGAATGCTTTGCCCGTTCCAAACACTAGGATGTGGGACTTGGCGGAAAAGAATGGAAACTTGCTCATAACTGAAGAACAGGCACAAAACCACAATTTTCTACACAGTGGCAAACATTTCATGACTTCAAAAGAATGGAGTCTAGGTCAAGTCGAAACATTGACTAAGCAAGGTCAAGAAGAAGACGAGACGCATTTGAGGTGGAAAAGAAGATGGAGTTTGTTAAGAAAGCACTTAGAAAAAGTTTTCTTCCTATAGCAAACCCTCCAAGACCCATGACACTATTCATGGTTAGGAAATTTAAAGACAAGTCTTTGATTGGAGTTGAAATTGGCGTGGCGCAAGCTAACAACGCTAAGAGCATGATGGAAAACCTTCACATCAAGAAACTATACCTCGTAGACCCATACGAACCATACCGAGAAGCGAGTAAGATGCTTGACTATGGATTAGCCCTTCTACTAGCTAAGAAAAGGCTTTCACGATTCCAACAAAAAACGGTGTTCATAAAGAAAAAGTCTTCCGAGGCAATCCAAGATATCCCCAACAATCTCGACTTCGTTTACATAGATGGAAATCACAACTATGAATTCGTCAAAAAAGACATAGAACTCTACTATCCTAAAGTTAGGCTGGGCGGAGTGATTGGCGGACATGACTTTAATGCTTCTTGCATTGGTGTTTGTAGAGCTGTCATTGAATTTATAGACCAAAAAAAATTGAAATTTCAAGGTGAAAAAGACGATTGGTGGATAATGAAAAATGGAGCTTGCCAAAAAGGCTCTTAGGAAAGCTCGATCTATGAATGTTCGAGAAGTGCATGTCGAAGCCATCGTGGTAGACCAAATCTACGATAGGCTATTGGCTTTCCTAAAAAATAATGATGGCATCTTGCTTGCACTTGTGACACCGCGCGAGTATCCTATTATGAGCCAGCTCTACAATTTGAGCATGGATCGCATCGAGTTTGCTTCCATAATGAAAAGGCGCTACATACATCTAAAATGGTTGAAAGCGCATGGACTTAGCAACCTCGCTTTCGCCATCCACATCCACTTCACCACGCCCAAAAACATGAACCTGTTCACCTATGATGAGCAACTCGAAACCATTCACAAAGCCACAAAATTTTTTGAGGAAATTGGCTTGCCAACAACCGATTATATTCCAGGTGCTTGGGCATGGAATGAGGACACAATAAAAGCTTGCAAAAAATTGGGTATCAAAAACTTCCACACAAAACCGACAGGACCATACAAACATGACTACGAACTATAATTTAATCTTAGATGTGGGATGCGGCTTTCGCCCAAGAGGCAACGTCAACATAGACATCTCGAAAGCTTGGAACCCACGCATGTACGAAAGCGACAAAAACAGAGAACGCAAAATCCATGAGATTCCCAATTTCCTCTTAGCTTCAGCCTGCAACTTACCCTTTAGAAACCACGTTTTTGACCGCGTAGTCTCCTACAGTGTCCTAGAACACATCCAGAAACCTTTTCAAGCATTGAAAGAAATTGTTCGCGTCTGCAAGGGCGAAGGCGACATTTATGTGCCCCACCGGTTCGGTTGCTCAGCCAAAAAAACGCCTGAACACGTGAGCTTCTTCAACTTAACTTGGTTCAACGAGGCTTTCAAGAAACTAAAGGTTCACGACTACGACTTTAAGTCAACCTACAAGGATTTGCCCCACCCATTCATGCCTCTGTTTAGGTTGCCGCTTGGAATCCGCGTGCGCTTCTGGGTGTGCCCGTGATGCGTCGCACTAAAGTTGAAATTTTCTTCGTCTACTCTTTAACCGCAGTGCACATCTATGAAATGGACAAAACAACCTACCACTAGCTGTTTTATCCGCCAAAAACTTCAACAACCAATGGTTGCCCCTGTGGCACCAATAGTATCGGTTCCATAAACGCCAACCCCGCATCAAAACACGCTTCTTTCACTCAAGCTCCTGCTCTAGCTTGGCACTCATTTCTTTAATATGTCTGCGACTATAACCAATATAGGGGTCAACTGTTTTTGAAGCTTTCCAACCGAACCACGCTTTCATTTCTGGCAACGTAGTTTTGGGATCGTCTAAGAATCTTGTGGCTCTGTTGAGGCGAAAGAAGTGAGGATAATAGTTGTCGCCCATTGCTCGCTTCACCACATTTATCGCCGTGTTGGGATGAAAAGACCACACTCTTTCGCTAGGCTTGGTTCTGTTCACTTGTTCTACAATGAGATTCACATAAGGATGCTGAACCGAAATCTCTAAGGGTTCACGCTCTCCACCCTTCTTAGGTTTAGCGTCCACAATTAGCTTGCCATCCTTAATCTGAAAGTCTTCTAACACTCTTTCTAGTGCTTCAGCTTTCCTCACGCCGAACCAATATAGGAAAGCTAAGAAAGACTTGTGAGCCAATTCTTTTCTGTCTACGAAGACTCCTATCTCCATTGCTTTCCTAAAGTCTTCGAAGTCTATAGGATGAGTCTGCTTGCCATGTTTGTATCTTGGCAATGTTCGTTAAACTCCTTTTGTGGAAGAGGTACATTTTACACAATTCAACATCAACGTAAATTGAAGGTTCTTTTTCTCTCTTTCTATACGTAGAAGATAAATTAATGTAATTCTATGGAAGGTGTAGATAGTGTGGATTTGGTGTTTTCTTGTTTTGTTTCTTGCACTTTGAGAATTTCGAAGCCTATTTCGTTCATGTCGTATTTGCTGTAGCCTGTTTCTGGATCTCTGATTGGACTCACTATGCCTCTGCTTTTCAGTCTAGTTAAGATTGCTTTGCCTAGTTCTTCGCCGAATTCTTCGTAAACCTTTCTGTGGTAGATTGGTCCATACGTTCTAATCATTTTCATGAGGTCATAGTCCACTGGCTCAAGCCTTCTTATGAGATACTCCAAGTGGCTTTCTATCATAGTGTCCTCAATTGAAACTAGAACCTCATCTGCCAACGCTTGCCTCATCTGGTCATATTCCTTAAACACTTCTTCTGGGATAATTCCAAATTCGAAGTCGTCTATCCACATTTTGCGCCCTCTAGCTTTGAAGCCTCTATAGTCTTGCTGTGCATGGTAGCGGTCATACTTGCATCGTCCTCTAGTATAACACCACAACTCATGCGTGTACTTGTTCTGAAGCTGTTGCGTTGGCTCGGTAGGCTCAACCATAGTAGCCATGAGAACCCCAACTTTAGTGGCTAAAACGTCGAATCCACCCTTGAACTTATCCCAAGTCGGATCGTGTTGTGTGCTAGCTTTGTTAGAGTGCGCGCCAAAATCGTCCCATAATATTGCGGGGATTCTCATGTGCAAACCATTTCTTGTGGGCCACAACTCTGGCAGACCATGCTTGATCTTGTAAACTGTCTGGCTTAAGTTGAAGGTTATGGCGTTCAAAACTTTTTTCCAGTCACGGTAAATCCAATATAGCATTAGAAGACCGAGCATACTTTTGCCTGTTCTAGGTTCGCCCCAAATGACTATCCACATGTAGAGGTCGTTGTCGATGTTGGATAGCATGTCTTGGACGACGCTTGGTGTTTCGTCCCATTTCATTGTGCTGGAATCTCCAATTTAACTTTTGAGGGGCGCGTTGGAAACGCGAGGTGAATATTTCGTAGATACTTATCGTGCAGATGGTTTAGAACCACACGATAGATTCTTTCTACATCTCCAACAAACATGGTTCGCCTACCAAAATAGAAGTTTTCAAGTTCCTCATATTCTTGTTTTAATTTTTCTTTAGATTCGTCAGCAAGTGAATCTATTAAGCCCATGAGCATGTGCGATGCTAAAGTACCTTTACGGAACATGTAGATGCAGGTTTCGATTTGTTTTATGTTCCAGATTAGGAAGTTGATGAATACTTTGTGTGGTTCGCCTGTGAAGTCTTCAGGCTTCTCGCCCCAACTCACTTGTGTTCACCCGTTTCTAATGGAATGTACCATGCTAAAAGCCCGACTAAGCCAAACGCGCCTAACCAAACTATGCCATAGTATATTAGTTTGTTTCGGTAATATTTGTTGACCACTTCTTTAGGTGGGTACTGTCTTCCATCTTCTGTATAGGCTACGAATATGTCTTGTGCAACAACCTTAAAGTCATCTGTTCCAAAATATTCTTCTGCTTTGCGGTCAAATTCATTCATTTGTTTGATTGTTTGGGGAACAATAATGAGCCAAGATGTAGAAATAGCGAATACTATTAAAAGACATGCCAAGCAAACATCCAAATATTTCATTTCTTTTCAACTCGCTTCCACAAAAACCTCATGAGCAACGTGAAGCCTACCCAGAAAGCTAGAATACCAAAAAAGGCGACGAAAGGAAACATTAGACAGGCACCACTTTTCTTTTCTTCACCGTCAAATATTGCTTAGGTGCTTCACCCAATTCCTTCCTCACTTTGTTTGCGCCATCACGGTAAATTTTGATGGCTCGTTCTTGTTGGCGTTGCAAACCTGGCACTCTAAACAATTCTAAGGTGAAGGCTGCTTGTTCAAGGCTTTTGATGTAGAGTTTGCCTACGAGCCTCTTCTTGTCCACGAACAAGTCACTTTCGTCTTGTAGTCAATTTTGGGCGATGAGTCCTACCTGCAACTTTGATCACTCGCTCTTTTCGGCTAATGGGTGTCTTAGCGCTTATCGTTTGGCTTCTGCTTCTCGCCATTTTGCCTGTCGGTGTCCTCATGTGAGTGTATGCTCTGAATTTGCGGTAGGATTCTGCGCTCTTATAATGTTTCACCATTTATGCGCTCACCTTCTTCAACGCTTTACTCACTCCAGTTGAAACCGCTAACGCTCCACTAGTTAGAATCAGCATTTCGGAAGCGTCTATGGTTAGTTTGGTCAAATCGTCTAAGCTTGCCTTCCTTCTGTAACTGCGCCTCTTACACGGCACTTTTCTTCACCTCACTTCTTTAGTTCATCTAATGGCTTCCAAACTTTGATATGCCGTCCATAGATGCCTATGCCTGAAAAGCTTGTAGGTTGGAAATCACTTACGATTCTGCCCTTGACTGGCTTAGGTTTGATTTTAGATTCTAGTCCCGTTAGTCGCAACCATTTTTTTGCTTCTTCACGAGTTTCAAAGATTAGCCCATGTTCCTTCGTCTTATGGATGCTTGGTACAAAAACTCTATACCGAATAACTATTTCCTTAGCCAAAGTCATCACCATAAGTCTTGTTTCTTTTTGCGTTTAGGCTCCAACTCGAAAAGCTCCATGTACCTTTTGGCTCCCAACTTTGCACCGCGAAGACCTTCTCGAACCGTGCTTAATGCTCCTGTGCCAACTCCTTGTCTTCCAGCTTTAAGACCTCGCTTCCGCGCCATAGCAATCCTCGCTTGCCTATAAGCTTTGTAGTACGCTTCTTGCTCTGCCTTCTTCAACTCTGCCTTCCGCTTGCGCTGTTCTGGGCTTCCAAAAAGAATGTTCCTCAATAATCCCAAAGAAAAAGCACCACTAACGTATGATTAATAAGCACAAACTATATATATTTTGTGTCTCTAACATACTTGTTTAGACATATTTTCTCGACAAACAAAGCAACGAAGGTTTTTTAGCGTGCCAACTATGCCCCGCACCAAAGAAGCGCCACCAGGATGGACTGGACTCACTGGCGAAGAAGAACAAGCTCATAGGGAATTTGTTGAAACCAAAGTTGTGCCAGCCATACGAGAAGCCCGCGCGCAATATGAAGCGCAAGTAGATGTTCAAGAAGCGGTTGCCCAGCAACAGTTTGAGGCTCAACTGCTACAAGCCAAAGGCGAATTGTCAGAGAAAATTGTGCAAGAATACGGATTGAGCCAACCCCAACTTATGTACGAGGCACTTCAGCAGTACAAGATTGAAGTTTTGGAACCTTGGGAAGCCCAACAAAGAGAAGCGTTTGAAGCTCAGAAAACATTGTGGCGGGCGGAAGCTCAACGATCCTTTCAAACACAAATTGAGTCTTGGCTGCGAGGCATGTATGAAGCAAAACCGCAACCTGCCGCACCAATGATGTACCGAAAAGACTATCGCTACACTGTCATGCCAGAAGTTGCTTTGCCACAACTTAAGCCGCCAACGGCTCCAATTGGACGCTTCCCAGAACGACTACCGCTAGCCCAACCCGAAGCAACGCTTCCAGCAGCCACACGCTTTCCAGAAAAACAAATCATTGAACCAATAGAAGTGCCCCCCGGCGGATTCACAATGTGGTTGGTGAAATCTGTGGAAACGCTTTTTGAGAAAGAACCAACAACGTTGGGCGACATTCTCGGCATTAAACACCCAGAATTTTTGGAGCCAGTTAGCGAGATCATTGGGGGCGAAAGACCTTGGGAAACCGCCGAAGAATTTGCTCTTGTGCCCGTTGGCTTCGTTGGTAGTTTTGAAAGGTGGGCACGAGGCGACATACCCACACCAATAACAGCCATCACTCAACCGATTTTTGAACGGGGCAAAGTCACGGAAGCACAATTCTTAATGGGACATCCAGGATACGCTTTCGGCGCACTCATAGGCGAGTATGTGCAAGCGAAAGCAGTAGGCGCATTGATTAGCAAGACTCCTTTAGGCAAGTTTGAGCAGAAAGTCTACGAGAAAGTTGTGGGTGAAAGAGTGCGTAGTTGGCTCACTAAAGAATATTTGGAAGCCGGACCATTTAGGTGGAGGGGTCTTCCCGAAAAAATTGTCATGGCTATCACTGGCGAAAAGCCGTATTTGGCTCCTCAAATCGTAATGGTTCCAAGCGTTGATGTTGCAAGTTTTCAAGCGTCTCAAGCTCAGGCGACAGCGTGGGCACTCGCCGAAACTCCGAGGACCAGCGCATTGTTGGTTAGCAAGATGCCTGGCGAGAAGTTGGCGAGTGCATGGGTTAAAGAGCACTTGTTCAAGAGCGTCATGGGCGGCATATCCTACGCGCTTGTTGAACAGCAGTTAAAGAGTGTAGTTGAACCTCAGATGCCCTACATACCAACCGAAATCTACAAGCTAATAGAACCTAAAGCATTTCTAGTTCCAATTTACCCAATAACCATAAAGCCTAAAGTAGCTGAAGCCTTCGTGCCAGAAGTGTTGAGCGCACCACAAGTGAGTCAGTTTCTAAAGCCACGTATGGAGCCTATTGAGTTGCCAAGATTGAAGCTTGAACTCGTACCCATCCAAGTTCCAAGTCTACTTGCACAGCAAATACAGATGCCCATCCAAGCACAACAAGAATTGCAACTTCAAACTCAACAAGTGGCGCAGATTCAGACGCAGATTCAACAGCAACTTCAGCAACAAGTTCAACTTCAAACCACCGCTATGAGAACACTGACAATCCCGAAAGCTAAGGTTCCGCGCATATTTGAGTTGCCAAAAAGAAGGGTGCCCGCCCGAATGGCTCGCAAACGCGCGGGCTTGGTTGGACGCTACAAAAGGTTCTATCCCGTTGCCACTCCTAAAGAAGTGTTGAAGCTAGTCATAGGCGAATAGTAAAATGAAAGAAAAGTTTGAGTTTGAAAAGCTAATGGCGACATTGGTTTTGTTTCTTGTTAGTGTCGCCGATTTCACATGGGGCTGGATGTCAATCAATGTCTTTCAAAGCATAGAATTTGGGGTGTTCTTTCTTTGTCTAGGAATTGGTTTTGCGATAATGGGTTGGGCTTCTATGTTCTTCATATTTTGCCCAGACGAATGGGCAAGCCTAAAAAAGGCATTTAGAAGAAATAGGCGGGGTGCAATTTGGATTTGGGCAGTCTGCCTACTAGCTCTAGTGGTTCTCGCTATGGGCTGGTTCACGTTGACGTGGCCCACATACATGATAATCAACTACATCGAAAGCGTCTACACTTTTCCACCTGAAGCGCAACCCGCAGTCACGTTAATGAAGAACGTGATAGCTTGGTTCCTCATCTTCATGGCACTAGGACTATTATTATGGGCTTACGTCGCATCGCAGAGACGCGAAGAAATCAGCTATCCGATGTGATAGTTATGGTTAGTATTGATGTTCTACTAGCTGAGAAGGCTAGGCTAAACTGCAATAAATCGAAAAGATATAGTATTAAGCACCCTGAAAAGATACGAGAATATAATATGCAGTACAAAAAAGCCCATCGAGAAGAGCATAACCGAACTTCCTTTTTTGGCAGAAGCGTGGTTCGCGTTGAAGCGAATGGTGGATGAAATGCGTCGTGAGGAAGTGACGTATCCTGTCTAAGAAACGCTTGCTTGCTTTTGCTGTGTTGTTGTGTTTGGTTGGCTTGTTTGTTGGTAGCCCATCTACTCATGCAAGCCCAGACGAAATGTTTGAATACTACAATACTGGAGATGATGAGGATATTTTGTTCTTCAATGTTGACAGGTGTGCTCAAACTTTTACTGTCGGTTCAAGTGAATACAATATCACTTCGGTAAAGCTGAAAATGTTCAGAACTGCGTTCCCTGGAACGATGTATGTCAATATTACTACAACGGATGGAAACGGTCATCCCACGTGGAACAATGTAACAAGCGGAGAAATTGAGACTGATAATTTCACGAGTTCTTCTCCTGGAGCATGGTATCAAATCAATGTGACATCTTATGCGTTGCAACCAAACACTAAATATGCGATTGTTTGTATGGTTTACGGTGGTCCCAGCAATTGGATGAACTGGAGAGCGGATGGTTCGAGTCCAACTTATTCAGGCGGCAACTTGGAATATAGTGACACTGAAGGCGCTACGTGGACTTCATCTACAACTAAAGACCTTATGTTTGAAGTTTGGGGTACTTTAGAAGAATATCCATATAACTATGTTGTTCATGGTCCCTTCTATGAGGATGGAAGCGTAGCCAACAAAGTGGTTAATGTCACTCTCGAAAGAATGGTTAATTCTTCATACAAGTTTCAACTCAACGGAACAGACGGTTCAGCAGATACAGTCGAAATTGAATTAGTATATCCAGGCGTGGCTTTCACTTGGAACATCACTGATCCAGCTTACAACCGCACCCGCACCTTCTATTTGACAAGTGCCACTTTCGAGGAAATTTGGATTTATCTTCCACCCCCAGACGAGCCGTGCTACCTCTACACTTTCACCGTGACAGACTTCGTTGGAGTCACCAACGCCTATCTTGAAACAGTTAAGAATGTTGGGGGGCAAAACCGAATTGTTGAAAGGCAAGCCCTAAACGTGTTGGGTCCCGTGCCCTTCTGGCTCGTGTGGGCAAACAAATATGACATTCGCCTAATCTGCGATCAAGGCATGTACACTTGGGGCGGATTCATAGCCCTTACTGAGCAGAGTCAAAGCCTCATCATCACGGTGGGCATGTTCCCGCTAATCTATGCTGGCATGAATGTGACTGTGACTGCGCAGAGAAGAAACGCTACATGGATACAAATCACCTATACCGACTACGATGAACTCACTTTATGGGTTAACGTTCAAATAGTGTACTTGGAAGATATGGCTTGGACTACTGCCTATTCTGAGAACAAAAGCGGAAGCGCGCCGGATCCGTGGAGTTGGTATGACGCTGAGGCTAAAGTTGACTATGTAGCGAATGTCACAAGCATGTATGATGGGGAAAAGAAGACTTGGCAGTTCAACTTGCCCGCGCCTCCAGCCACGGTGAATCCTTGGGAAGGCTTGCTTGAAGCGTTGGGAAACTGGCCCATACCAGCCAAAAACGTGATAGGACTAATTTTGGTGCTAATGGTTTTCGGAGTGTTCAGCTACTATAGTATGCCGACTGGTTGCGTGTTGGGCGTGTTGACTGCTGGCTTCCTCACGTACATTGGCTGGCTCGATTTGAGTTGGAACCTAATAGCATTGGCTGGAGCCGTATCTATCTTCGCAGTTATTGCAAAAGCAAAACGGGAAGAAAGAGAACTATGAGAGCCTACAGTGTCATGCTTTTCGTCATTAGCTTAAACTTGGCTGCTTTCATTCTTCAACAGTCTGGAGTGTCGTTGGCGAGCAAGCAACTTTACATTTCGCCCTTCGACATCACAAACCAGTTTAGCCTCGCAGTTTTCGGAGCCTTAGCCATAGGCGGCGGAATAATTGGCGTGATAGGGTTGATAACGCGCCAATACGTGTATGCGAGCGTAGCCTTAGTCATCTGGGTTATGGGCTTACTTCTACCAGTCGCACAGTGGTTTCTTTTGGGCTTGCCAATAATGATGAGTGTCTTGTTGCCGCCAGAAGTTAGCTACTTAACCTATGTGGTGAGCGCGTTCTTCGCAGTCATCTTCTTCATGTTCATGGTTGAAATTGCCAGCCAAAGGTACGTGACATGAATAGAAACACTACGACTCTATCGATTGCGCTTGGTATGGATATTGCTCTTTTACTAAGTCCAATCCATATTCCATTTTTGTTAGCCTTTCTCCTTGGCTTCTTTGCATTGGCTTTAAGCTACCCTCAGCTTTTGTTCCTACAAGTTATAGAAACCTTTGCATTGTGCCTAAAAATTGGGCAGTACATACTAGGCATATTTACATCGATATTACCCCTCAAACTATCCATCTTTTTAACCATTTTCATATTTCTAAATTATTCCTTTTCAGCCATTTCGTTGACAAAAACCTTTTCAGTAATAATTAGACGAAGATACCCTTCTTGGGCGACCTACATGAGTACACTTCGAGGAAAAGTAACATGAAACTTCATTTAGCCTTTCTATTCATCGTTGCCTTACTCAGCCTATCCTTAGTCATGCCTACTCATGCTTCCACATCAACGGTCACTTGGTATTTCCGCGCGGACACGCACACGGTCAACGGTGTCACGGCTTACGTGTTAAACGAAACGCTGTCAACCACTGAAATCAATGTAACGGACAGTGTAGCGGGCAACGTTACAGTCTATTGGGGCTGGCGAATATGGCGCGTTAGAAGTGATGGTAGCCAAAATGAATTGACCAGTGGCACTCCAGTGGCAACGGTGAGCCGCGTAGTTTCTGGTATAGGCATACAAACGGGAACATGGAACGCGCCTTCAAAAGTGCTGCATATTGGCTACGACTGTTTCAAGTTTGTCTTGTACATGAAATTTGGCAGTGGAGACTGGACTGCAAAGGCAACCTTTGTGAGCACTAGGCTTTTGGAAAGGGCGATTGTAGGTGCGACTTGGAGCTTCAAAATTTACACGGTTAAGCAGTATATGGTCAACACTTATGGAGTGTTTGCTTGGGGAAGCTCGGCGAGCAACAGCCGAATTGAGGGCATAGAGTTCGAGGAACCAGATGTTTACCAGCACATGAATTATTTGCTTCAGACAGGCGACTTCGTAGGCTTCATCTTGTACCCATACTTAAACTTGGTTGGCAACATTTTCTACGGCTTAGTCATGCTCATGATCTGCGTGCCAATCTACAACCGCTACCACAGCTTCACACCAATCCTCATCATATTCATCATCTTCGGCGGCGCAGGCGGACTATTCACGTTGCTAACTCCAGTCGCAGGATTGAACATAAGCTGGATTTTCCTACTGCTCGGCTTAGCTGGCTTACTCTATAGGACGTTCAGATAAAAATGGTGAATGAGAAGCGAATCAAAAACAAGCTCCCAGAACTATTATCTGATGGACCACTCACTCATAGGAAAAATTATAATAAATATCAATTAACTCGTTATAAAATCAATCGTATGGAAAAGAAACGTCCCTTTTTTTTGACCCAACATATACGAAAGATAAAAATGATTTTAGAAGAAATTGAGAAAAAAATGGAAAGCACCGAATTCGAATTTTAAGATTGTCGGATCCATTCTTCAAAGAGCGTTATTTTCTGTCTTCGTGGTATTTTAGAAGAATAAAAAGAGAATAATCGCCCATGACAAGGTCGGCAGAGTACAATTAAATTATCTCTCATGTTATTATATTTGTCAAAGTCTATGTGGTGAACTATTAGACTTTTATCCTTACCACATTTTGCACATTTTTGTTCTTCCTTTAATACGGTTTCTATTATTTTAAAACTATTCTTGGAAAACTTACAAGTTGAACAATATTTTGGTGGTTTTCCACCACCACCAAAACCGCGACCCAATTCATTGCATCCACTTTTCTTAATCCAATGAAACCGTTGACCACACCTTTGACAAATTAACGAAAATGATTTGGCTTTTGTAAACATCTTGCGTCACCAACTTCTAAATAAGTATGAATTATTTATAAAATTTTGTAATAAGCCTTAAAAATATGATTGTGTTTAGACTTTTTTCGTAGAAAAGAAGGAGGAAAACCATTGAGGAAACTTTTGAGGAATAAGCGAGGCGTAACAGCGCTTGTCTTGGCTCTAGTCATCGCTTTGGTAGCCATCGCCGTAATGATCCCCATCGGATTGCTAGTGACAGTCAACATTCAAAGTGCACTGCCAGCCTTAGAAGCGGGTAGTCTCGCAGCCAACGCTTCCGAATCCGTCTTCAACAATGTCTATACTGCCTTTAGCCTTTCAGCGCTCGTGCCAATCGTAGCTGTCGCTGGTCTATTGATTTCAATAATCGTTGGTGCCTTTGCTCTCCGTGGACGAATGTAAAAAGGAGCTTTCTAAATTGCGCAAACTTCTGAAGAACAAACGTGCAGTTACTGGTATGGTTCTAGCGCTTGTCATTGCCTTAGTTGCTATCGGCATCATGATCCCCATTGGCTTAATAGTGACTGTGAACATTGGCGAGGCGCTAAATGTTGTCTCAGCGAAGACTAACGAAACAACCCTAGCCGAAAACGTCACCTACGACGTTTTCAACAATGTCTATACAGCGTTCTCACTTAGCGCTCTAGTGCCAATAGTCGCCGTCGCCGGTCTACTGATCTCAATCATAGTTGGCGCATTCGCATTGCGTGGACGCGTTTAGAAGCCAAGCCCCAGCCTAGCCCTCTCCTCACCCCTTTTTTTCTGTGCGAGGCAACCAAGCATGACAGACATAGACCTAATCTCGTACCTACTCGTCTTCGCACTAAGCATAATTTTTAGCGGCTTCGCAGTTGAACGCAAAAGCAGCGTCTTCTCCTTCCTCAGCATGATAAGCTGGTTCATGCTCGCAATCTGCCACGTTGGCGTAGCCACATCAAGCTCATTCATTAGTTTAGCCTACATGTTTGTGGGCATAGGTTTCTTCTTCTTCATCTTCGGTTTCGCCCTCGTCCTTTCAGCATTTCAAGACAAGAAAAGAGCGCAAGAGTGGGAAATACCATGAAACCAAACCGAACCTTGAAAGCATCGTCTAAATTTTCCGCGAAAACTGTCTTAGCCATAATTGGGCTAGTCATTCTTCTCAGCGTGGCTTCCACCAGCATCTATTGGACTCAAACTGCTCAGTCAGCTCCATCGACGTTGAAGGTTGAAATTCAGCCACGCAACGTGAAGCTTGGTGTCGGTCAGATACAGACTTTTTATGCTAATGTTTCTGGTGGCGTTAAGCCATACAATATTATCTGGCAGTCAAATGGTTCGGTTATAGGTGAAGGCATTTCTATTGACTTTAGCTTTGAAACTGCTGTTGCTTACACTATTCTATTTGTGAATGTCACTGACAAAGTTGGAAATTATGATGATGACTATACAATTATCTATGACCCCTTTGTTCCGCCCAACGTTTATTTGGACGACTTGCCCAGCACCGCCTCATTCAAAATCGCAACGGATGGCTCGTACACTTGGGCAACTAAAGCAAACGGAGACATAGCCTACAACAACACTAATGCCAATTCGGCGACAGTCATCAACAACGTGATTAGTAGTGTTGTAGGGAAAGCAAAAATAGTTCTTGGCGAAGGCACGTTTCCTTTATTATCTAGCATAGACGACAATGGCAAGAGCAACATTGAATTCTGTGGGTTGGGACAAAATGTTACCATAATTACTTTTGCAAATAGTAGACCAAACCTTTTCCATGGCATTCATCTTGAAGGATTTGGTGGCTCTGAAATTCAAAATTGGTATCTTCACGACTTTACCATTGACGGAAACTGGGCTAACCAAGGCAACGAAGGACACATTGGCATTCACCTCCAATACTTCAACGATTCTACGCTCGAAAGAGTAACCATTAAAAACATAAATGGTAAAGCGGGAGACACTTCTGCAGGCAAAGGTGTAGACGGTCAATATTGCAACAGAATTTTCGTTAGCGGCTGTAGATTTATTGGCAAAACAGATGAAACGACCTATGGAAGAAGTGGTTTTATTTGGTCATATTCAATCGGCATTATTGGCGAAGGACTACATACTATAGGGGGTTCGAGTGGATGGGTTTTCTACATAGGAACCAACAACTCCATTGTGGCAAATTCTGTTTTCGAGCGCATGCTAGCTGGCGGGAGTGTATTCTATAGAAATGCACATTGGAACGTAATTTCGGAATGCACTGTTATTGGCAGAGGTGACACTGTTCAAGGATTTTATATTTCACATGGAGACTACGAACCGTGCTACCACAACATTATCATCGGATGCACTATTACCAACTGTACTACAGGGATAAACATAGCGCTAGACGGATTTTATAACCAAGTCATTGGAAACAATATTGATTGTAGCGATGGTGGCGGAAGTAAACGTGGCATAAATGTTATGGGCTCTCATAACATAATTTCAAACAACTACATATACAAACCAAAAGCTAGAGGCATTGGATTAGAGAAAGCGTCGGGTTTCTCGTGTTCTTTCAATATAGTTTCTAGCAACACCGTCTATGACGGAGGAACAATGGGCTTCTACGTGACTGGGGGCGCAAACCAAAACATGGTTGAAGGCAACATTGCCTACAGTTGCGACAGGGGCATCGAAATTGATGGTGGACAACTTAACACCTTTAAAGACAACGAGTTGCCAAATTCAGTGTACGGAATATACGTGCCCAACGGCGACAACAATGTTTTTGAACACAACTTAATCCGAGGCTCCTATAGATACATTAAGCTATCTAGCGGCTCCGACAACAACATCTTCCGCCTCAACGATATGACTGGCTACACGGCTGGGAGAGTTGAAGATGGCGGAGCCAACAATTTATACAAATGGAACATTGGCTATGTCACCGAGAATAGTGGTAGAACAGTTGTTGCCAATGGCGAAAACGTTGCTCATGGTTTGGTGGCTAAACCAGTCTACGCAAGCGTCACATGTCTAAACGCCACTTACCAAAATGCTCCAGTAATAGTTAGCTTGAACTATGCCGCTTTCACCACAACAAACATCCAAGTCAACGTTTACTGGTCAAACGGCACAGCTATCATAGCAGATGCGATTCATGTAATGTGGGAAGCACGGACTTGGAATTAGAGGAAGGTTTGCTAAGTGCGTGAAGGGTGAAGAATATGATGTCGTCTATACAGATTTTAGTATTCTTTGTCGCATGTGTGACTACTAATATTCTTTGCGATATCATCTTAGGGTTAGAAGAAGAATGAAAGGGTGGCTCTGATGCGATGGCTCAAACACGCCTTTTGGCGATACTTTTCCGTGTTGATTTTGGTTGCATGTCTTTCTATAGGTCTAACAGCCTTTTATTTCACGCAAATCGTTAAATCAACAGAATCTTCTCCGTTAAAAGTTCAGATTCAACCACGAGACGTTAAACTCAAAGTTGGAGAAACACAAGTTTTTGAAGCTAATGTTAGTGGCGGAGTTCCTCCTTACCATCTTGTGTGGCAATCAAACGGAACAGTCATTGGCTATGGTTTCGCAGTTGATTTTTGTTTTCAAAGTCCAGCCTTCTACACTATTCTATTCGTCAATGTGACCGACAAAGTTGGCAACTACGCTGAGGACTTTACAGTTGTTCATGATCCGTTTGTTCCGCCTAATGTTTACCTCGATGACTTGCCTAGCATTGCCCATTTCACGGTTGAAACAGCTAGTGGCTACACATGGTCAACCCGTCACGATGGCAAAATCACCATGAATAGTACGAGTGCAAATGCGGTGGTCAACTCTGCCTTAAGTAGTCTGACGAGTGGAAGGGTGTGGAAAGAAAAAGTTGTGGTTAATGGCAACTTCACACTCTCCAATATCGTCGTTCCTTCTTACACGGTTTTGGAGTTTGAAGGAAAAGTGTGGAAAGGCGCGAATGATGAGGTTTTCAATATTCTAAATGTGCATGATGTTGACCTCGTTGGACTTGTCGGAGATGGAAGAAAACAGACATATTCTGGCGGATATAGTTTTGTTCAGATAGGTGGGGCTGGAACAACTTACAACATTAACCTGATATCTCCAAAAATTAGCAACAATGGTTATACAGGAATTGCCATTGCCTATAATACACATGATATAAAGATTATTGATTCCGAAACATCTAATTGCACAGGGGCTGGAGCTGCTCAAGCTGGCATCTCGGTAAACGGTTTTCTGAACCAACAGGGTCCTTACAACGTTTGGATTGAAAGACCAAAATCGTTTCTAGATAGATATGGGATTACCATAGAGTCTGCTACGAACAGTTCTCCCTACAACGTTTGGATAAATGATGCGTACATAGAGAACGCAACTGAAATTGGGATTCACATAGAGGGCATTTCCACAACGGAGGCACCACATGGCATTTGGGTTCAAAACTGTGAAGTTGTGAATTCTACCAAGTATGGTATTGAAGTGGCTACTGGATCCTACGATGTCTGGCTCATCAACGACAAGTCACATGACAATGTTTTAGATGGTTTCCATATGGAGGGTGGCGAAAACATACATATTGAAAACCCAAAAGCCTACAATAATGGAGTTGTATCTAATCGTCAAGTTGGGGTTAGCGTTTCTCTTGATGTGAACAATAATGCGCCTAATAGACTTTTCATTGATAATGCAGAATGCTATGATACCCACTCTGTTAGAAACGACAGAAAACAAAACATCGGTATATTGCTATACTCTAGCATAGCGGGAAAACAGTCTGGAATCTTCATTTACGGTGGCGAAACCTACCAAAACTACGACGACGGATTCAAAACTCAGAACTTTCGATACGTGCAAGTTTTAGGTCTTACTAGTCGAGAAAACGGACAATACAACATAAACGTTGCTAGCGACCACGAAGTTGAAATTTTGGGTGGCTTAACTGACAGCGCAACAAAAATGAGTTTTCCAATAGATGCTCAAAACATTGTAGTTCATCACATTCAAGGCTTTGTCACCGAGAATAGTGTTAGTTTTTCGAGCATAAGTAATGGCACATATGTGGCTCATGGGTTGGTTGGAACCCCTGACTATGTGCAAATCACTTTGTCGGTTGGAGGATACGCTTGGTACGGAACTTTAAACGCCACACACATTCAAATTCACGCTAACGTGGCAACAATCTCTGGCTCCATGTACTGTGAATATAAACCTTGAGGAAGATGAGAATGATGACAACAAAATGTTTTAAACATGCCTTCTTAGTTTTGCTCGTTTCTTCTTGGCTTCTACCCTTCGCCCTCGCTGATGTCTACTATAATGCGAACACTTACCCCTTCACTTTTCCTTCTTACGGCACGGCAATGGGCTTTTCTACAAACATGGTCTTTGACAGCGACGTGACAAACCGAACAAATGAATACTGGTACTTCAATTATTCCTCAGTACCAGATGTTTGTGGCTTTCAAACTCAAGTCACCAACCTACTCGTAACCAAATTCTATGTAAGCGAATGGATAAACTACACTGTCTTTTCTTATGGAACTCAGAAAATTAATCAAGGCTCAAAACCTAATAAGGTTCTTCTTAACGGAGTGCAGAAAAGTGAAGGTGACGGTTGGTCTTATTCTAGCGGGATAACAACAGTCACAGGAGCCACTTCATCTGGAGCTTTGTACTGGGGAGAAGCAGATACAACACCGCCAACCTATTCTAGTATAGCGCACAACACAACCATAGAAACCATGCCATGCCAATTTTCATGCCTATGGGAAGACGAAACTGGATTGTCTGGCTATATTGCTTCTTCTAATGTGACAGGTTCTTGGTCTAACGAAACTTGGACAGCGTTTAGTGGGAACCCAGCTTGGGCAAACTTCACGAAGACACTTCCAGTCGAAGACACTGTGGTTGGCTACAGATGGTGGGCTAACGACACAAGCAACAATTGGGGGTTTACACCAATTCAGAAGTTCACTACGACGGGGTTAAGTGAGAACATCGTTGTTTTACTGAACACTCCTAGCGATGGAGCAACCTTAAAAACCAAGTCTGTGACTTTCACTTACATTCCAGTTTTCTTCCAAACGATCGTGAACGCAAGCGTTTGGCTAAACCAATCTGGATGGCAAGCTGTCGCTTGGAACGCTTCGGCTGTGCAGAACAACACTATAAACAGCATCACTTTTAGCTTTTCTAATTCGGGCACTTACAAGTGGAACATTGCCGGACGAAACAGCACACAGTATGTCTTCGCCCAGAACAACCGCACGCTCACGATGGCGTTGGAGCCTGAATATGACACCATAAGTTACTCAACTACGCAAGTGAAGAAATCATGCACTTTCTACTCACATTGGACTGATGGAGATGGATTAAGCGGATTCATTCTTAGGTGTAACGTGACGGGCACTTGGAAGAATAGTAGTTGGACAGCTTGGAGTGGAAGCCCAACTGAGGCGTGGGCGCAAGCTGTGAAGACTTTGCCGAGCCGAGAAGGTGTCACGGTTGGCTTCCGATTTTACGCTAACGACACAGACAACAAGTGGACCGTGACTCCGATTCAATCGTTCATTACAACTTCGTCGGAAACCATGTTTAGCGCGGTCTTCACCAACGTTTATGTAGCTATTGGCTTGATGGGCGTGACATCTATAGTGTTGGTTGCAGCTTTCTTCGTTATGGCTTTGCGGGGAATGTTGAGTTTGAAAGCAGTTGTGTTCCTCGTCGTGAGCATACTGTTCATCGCTGTGTGTGCAGCTATTGCCCTAATGATAACGAGTGGACTTAGCACGGTATTCACATAAGGTTTATAAAGAAAGACGCAAAAATATAGACTGGGAGCCGAACGTTTAGACTTTTTCGAGTGAAATCCACATGAACTTGAATCCTTTTAAGCGCAAGCAGACCGATCAGTCAGACACAAAAGCGTTTGCAACTTATGGCGCAATTATGGGCGACGCAAGCCGTCCAGCCAGCGAAACCGAAATCATGGAGACACTTGGAATCAACATTCACATCATCGAAGACGAGAAGCTGATGGCGCTCTTAGACAGGATGGTTGACACAAAGGACGAGAATGGAAATCCGAACGGTGTGGACCTCGACAACTTAGCTCTGCGAGTCATGGCAACCAAACTAATACGTGGAAGCTGGGTTGACCCAATTGACGTTGACATTGCACAGTTGGAAGTAGAGCGCCTAATCAACCGCATAGAAATGAACATGGACGAAGACACCTACGAGTACGGTGGAACCAATCTGCTGGAAGCGATAGCTAAGGTCATTCAAACAGCTTGGAGCGACGCTAAAGGTGGACGCAAAGCCAAACTGTTGAAGGTAACGCCTAAAGTCTTCGAGATCAGTATGCCTGAGCCGGGCAAGAAAAAGGAGAGTATCATTTAATGATGCCACTGTGGTTGCAGTACCTATTTCTCTTCGGCTTTCCAACTTTCTGGGCAATCACCCTCATAGTGTGGTTCATTGACCACGCGTTTTTGACACCTAAAGAAAGCAAAGTCCTGAAGAAGGCGAAGCGCAAAAAGAAACCAATCGTCCCAGTGGCTTTCGACAATGGGCAGATTGAGTTTAAAGTGGCTAAAGAAATTGGCGACGAAGGCTACGTGAAGACAGAAGACAATTGGATTGGATTCTTGCCACGCCCAGTTTCGAGCAACCCAGACACTGAAGCCGACGCTATCAATCCTTACATTAGTAGAGTGTTCATTTTGAAAGACGCTAAGATTCCTTTCTTATGTGGCTACGCGGGCAAAGCAGTCTTAACGAATCCACAGGCTTTGGCGATGCTAGAGTATGCGCAAGAGCAGGAGCAGAAGGTTCGACTCCCATTCGGCAAGAAAGATTTTAAAGTCGACATTTTCTGGCCAGTGAACTTCCGCGCAATAAAGAATGCTTTTGCGAAGAGTTGGAATCAAGCGCAAGTGAGGGCGAGCGAGGTTAAGAGTGAGTTGACGGGAATGTTGAAGGGAAAAAAATATTTTGGCATGGAAGGTTGGAAGCCGTTGATTGCTGGTGTGAGCATTATTTTGGCTTTGGGCATAATTCTTGTGCTAGTATTGGTGCTTGCTCCTAGAGTGCTATAAGGTCATAATGGTCATGCCATTACAACCCGTGAGGCTGATAGTGAGGTGAAAAGTGAAAGTGAATGTTTCTAAGAAGGTTTTCGTTGGGCTTTTGCTTCTATCTATAATGGTCAGCTTTTCTAGTGGCTACGCTTGGCAACAAGGCTGGTTCGAGCATAGAAGACCAAAGGTTACGGCTAACGTGTACGTGTTCATTGAAACAGCTAGTGGCAAAGATAGTTGCGTGAGTGGCAACGTCATCACCAACATTGGCGAAAAATATGTGAGGGACATTCTCGGCTTCGACAACGTGACTGCCCACAATGCCACAAAATGGATCAGCTTGAGCAACGATGCGAGTCCGGTGCAGACTTGGACTAAGCTTCCTAATGAGGTGAACAACGCTAATGGTTTCGGCAGGGCAGTGGCAACCGACATCGTGGCATGGATTAACGGCGGCGACTACGCGGTTAACTTCACCAAAAAATTCACTGCTACGGGTACTCAGCAACTTCAGTGTGCTGGCTCCAACTGGAACAACGTGCTTCAGAGCGACAACAACCTTTACGCTTGCGCTGCTTTCACTCAGACAACCTTCAACAGTGGAGACAACTGCACGATTCGCTGGGTCTTCACATACGACGCTAACGACTAGCCAATTTCTTTTCTTTTTTTAGGGAAGAACATGGTTAATGAAGAGACTAAACCGTTTCTTCGCGGTTTTCACCATCGTTTTGTTATTTTTGTCCTTCTTTCCTTTAGCCCAAGCTAGTCCAGACACGGCTACTTTTTATCCTAACAACTATAGCCTTCTCGGTTCTACGAAGCTTGTTTCTGGTTCTGTTTCCAATTTGCAGAGCAACGATGGCAGTTACATGCAGTTTCGTAGTTATGTGAGTGCTAGTTCAACGACTGCCAAAACCGATGCTTTCTGCGTTTACGAAGATGGCACGACGACAGCTAACACGCCGAAAGAGCGCACTTGGACTGGCGAGTCGGCTAGTTGGGGTAGTGAAGCTGAGTTGCCTACAAGTGGCAGTGCCATTCGTTTTGCTAGAGTTGCCTACTGTCCGCTTGAAGCTCGTAGTTTCGAGAAGATTGTTGTGACGAGTAGCGCAGACAGTTATTTGGATGCTTATGTTTGGGATGGGACTGGGTGGAGCGTCACCAACAATATTGGTGTTGCAGGCTATAGTGATAAGAGACCTTTCGACATAGCATATGAAAAGACTTCTGGCGAGGCGTTGCTTGTTTATTACAAAGCACCAAGCACAAACTTCCAAATTGCGTATCAAACTTGGAGTTTTGCAAGTGGTTGGTCTGGCGAGAGCACTTACGTTATAGATGCCGCTAACACAGGTAGAGCGTATTGGATAACGATGGCTTCCAAACCAACAAGTGGTGCCAACGAGATAGCAGTTGGAATCATGAGCGACGACACTCTCGATGACGCTTATGGGCTAATTTGGGGTGGCTCATCTTTCGTTTCGCAACAATTGTTAACAGACACATCTAGCATTCAAGTTGAAGAATGTATCGCCGTAGCCTACGAGCAGACAAGCGGATACGCAACGTGTGTAAGTTCAACTGGCCACGCCGCTTTCAGTTGGCAATGGAGTGGCTCGGCTTGGGACGCATCTGCTACAACTTTCGACTTGTCTGGCACATCCACTCCAAACTGGTTCACTCTAAAAGCCGACCCAACGAGTGGAAGTGACAAACTTTTCTGCGTCTGCGTTGATGGTGGCACAGACTTGAACACGGCTTACTGGAGTGGGTCAGCTTGGACGCTCCACACTGAACATGACGATGCCATAAATAGTCATGCCACTCGCCCAGCAGATTTCGCTTGGGAATCAACTGGAAACAAAGGCTTGCTGGTTTGGGGCACAGCCGATGGAACAATATCATACAAAAGCTACACTGCTCCAGACAGTTGGGGCACGCAGCAGAACCCAAGTTTCGGCGAGCTTGTTCAGTGGGTTCAATTGAGAGGGAACCCGCGCGCAATAAGTGGCGACATGAAAATTTTGGGCGCAATCTACAACGACGATGTTGCCAACACGCTCTACTATTTAGGTGCTATCCGGTGGGATGGCTCAACATTCACGGTAATTGGCTCCACAACTTTCAGCGACAACGCAATAAGCGGATATCCATACGAATGCTACGAAATGGAATACATGAATTTTGGTCCGCCCTCACAATTCACTAGCCAAGTTGAATTCACTGGAACTTCAAACACCGAAACGTGGACGAGCCTAAACTGGACCATAGACAGTTGCTTCACTACAACCAGCGTAACCACCACATTCCAACTCTACAACTACAATACTGGACAGTATCCAGAAAGCGGCGACGGCTACATGACAGACACAATAGGCACAAGCGATGTCTTCAAGTCTCAACTCATAACCACGAACCCAACCTACTTTCGAGATGGCTCAGGCAACTGGAAAACAAAAATCACAGGCGTAAAATCCACATCCAGCCAATTCGACTGGAAAGCCGACTTAGTGAGGCTCATAGTGGAATGGGCCGCTGAGGCTCAAGACTTAACTTTCGTCTTCTGGCAAACAATAAAGCCAACAGCAACTTCCCTAGCCAAGAAAGAACTAGCATTCATAAATACACAAACTTTCCACATAACATCAGCACTCACTTATGGAAAAGAACTGCCATTCACTCTAGCGCAAACCATCAAACCGTTAAGCCAGCTTGTACTCACTAAAGAATTGGCATTCAAAATGACGCAGACACTCAAGCCACTAAGCCAATTCGTCCAACAAAAAGAACTGTTGCTAGGCTTTAGCCAAACCATCAAACCCATCTCGGCTCTAACCCAACTTAAGGAACTGTTATTCACGACTTCGCAGACAATCAAGCCTCTAGCTCAATTCCTCACACAAAAAGAGTTAGCTTTCACGTTCACACAAACAACACATCCATTATGGACGCTAATCATGTCGGCGGAAACGGCTGGCAAAGACCTAACCTTCATCCTATCGCAAACTTTGAAGCCAATAAGACAGTTGATCCAGCAAAAAGAATTGGCGTTCACTAGCTCGCAAGCCTTCAAGCCACTGTCGCAGGTCGTCCAACAGAAAGAACTGCTCCTAAAGTTGACTGAGCTAGTTAAGCCTTTGAGCCAATTTGTTCAACAGAAAGACTTAGGCTTCGTTTTCCAACCAACCTTCAAACCAACATGGCAATTGATAATTCCGAAAGAACTAGCTTTCAAGCTAACGGAAAATGTCAACCCAACATGGATGCTAACTCAACTTAAAGAACTACTGTTCGCAAAGTCGGAAACCATAAAGCCACTAAGCCAGTCGACGGTCCAGAAAGAACTTGCCTTCAAACTAACGCAGACACTAAAAACATTGTGGCAAATGACAATGAGTGCGGAAACGGTTGGTCCAAAAGACTTAACATTCGTTTTCTGGCGAACCATAAAGCCGCTAGGCGAAACCGAAACCCAGAAAGAAATCGCTCGCACACTCTCGCAAACATTCAAAGCAATAGGTCAAACCATGTTCAACAAAGAAAAAGCATGGACGCTAACGGGCACGGTCAAACCAACATTAGAAAGCGTAGTCACAAAAGAACTGCTCATAAAGCTAAGCCAGACAATCAAGCTAGAAAGTGCCCTAGAAGTTCTGAAAGAACTGAAGTTGGTACTAATAGAACTTTTTGAAACCGTTGAGCCAACCGCAACAATCGAGTTCACGCCAGAAATGTTCATCGAAGAAATCAATTTGGCTCTAGTCTTGGCAGCATTCAGCTTCGTAATAGCTATGGTTGCACTCTCGTTCGGAATCATGAGAAAAAGGGAAAGCTAGAAGGCGCGCTTCCAGAGTCAAAGTACCTAGAAAAAGTTGGGGATAAACACGCTTAAGCGCAAGATTGAGCTTGCAAAAATAGTGTTGAGCAAACTTGTAGATCAGAACCCTCAACGGTGGACTGCTTTAATGAAGATGACGATGAGGAACTGTGGAACCCCCAACACTTTTCGGAGCATCATGCTTTTTCTACGGGAAAACGGATACATTGAAAAGCTAGGTCGGGGCACTTACCGCATAACTGAGAAAGGCAGAGACTTTTTGAAAGCCATATAGTTTCGTTTTTCAACTTTTCTTTCTCAACTTTCTTTTTCGGCAAAATTGTTTAAATTAGCTTTAACCTTTACTTTCAATTCGCCAATTTCTACATGGAGGAAAAAAATGAAAAAAAACATAGCCATTGCAGTAATCTCTATAACCCTGCTACTTGCGGGTGCCATCCCACTAGCCTTCTCAGACAGTTCAGGAACGGCAGAAGTTCTAGATGCAACTCCAGCCCTAGCGGGCCTATACTTGCGGAATGCAGCCGAGACAGTTGACAAAGCTGGTACTGCCATTTCCATCGACACAGAATACCACATCAAATTCACAATCGAAGATGACAATAGCTTGGCAAATCTAAACAATGTCACAATAATAGTTTGGAACAATGACACAACAACAGAGAATGGAGCAAACGCCGAAACTAACCATTACACGATTACTTGGGTAGAATCAACGGACACTTGGACCTCCACACCATCTGGCTTCGTGATAACAGACAATTGTGTGGACCCTGGAACAGGTGCTACAGGCACCTCTTACGTGTTCACTTGCGCCTTTGACCTAAGCAAAGTTGCAAGCCACACCACATCGAATACGGCTTGGCAAATAAAAATAACGGTGTGGGACGACCAAGGAGCGTCAGCCTCTGATTCAACTCTGCAGTTTGGTGTTGCGTTCTACTCTGAAATTTCAATCACTGACACAACCCATTCATGGACGGGTCTGGTTCCAGGTGACATAGACAAAACCGTTGACGGAGATGGCGACATCGACTTCGCAGTTATTGCCAATAGCAACTGGGATGCGCAAGCCAAATCTAATGCGTCCAACCTAGTGAGCGGAAGCAACACAATCGGAATCGAAAACCTGTCAATCCACAAAGACACTCTTGGAAGCGCGGTTGCACTCACAACCTCATGGGCAGACATGGGGGGTCTAACTACTCAGTCTCCACCAACTGCTGAAGCATCACCTAGCAACACCTACTGCACATTGTGGCTTGATATTCCAGATGGCACTCTGCCTGGAGATTACGTTTACACGCTTCAACTTCAAATAGTCGAAGCATAATGGCGAACAAAACCCCATTTTTTTTCTTTGCTTTAGTTAGCATCCTCCCTCTTTCTTCTATAGTTGAAACAGACGAGATGCACGCTGGTTTAGGCATTAGCGACCTCAACATTGTGGCTTCTCTGAAAGAAAAGGAAACAAAGCAGTTTGAAGTGGGCAAAGTCTGGAATACTGGCGACTTCAACATGACCATCACATGCACATGGATTCCAACCGAGGCTAAACAGGGCATAAATGTCACGGTCATGCCACAACAAATGTTCTTGCAACCAGATGAAGCGGAAACAATTTTTGTTGAGGTCCATGGTTTAGCCATTGGCAACTATGCTGGCATAGTTAGCTTCTCATGCAACATTCATCTGCCTCCAGCCTACACTGGAAGTCCAGTGGCTCCGTCTGGTCAAGTGAACGCGAAGTTCATGATATTGCCGAAGAAAAGTGGCTTCAATTTCTCATTCATCCTTATAACTGTCACTATAGTCATGTTCGCAATCGCTTCTGTAGTCATAATGCGCCAAAAAAAGAAAGGCATGGGGCTTGTGGGAACGTGCCTAATTCACCAAAAACCCTAAGTGTAACCACGCTATCTTCTTATTAGGGATGAGAGTTGCCATCGGCATCCACAATGATTTGGATTCTGATTTGGCTTCTACGCACGATTCGCCTCACTCGTGTTATTGATTTTAGTGTTTGTCGCCAAATTCTGCAAGCCTGCGGGGTCAAAGGCTACGACATCGACAAATTGGTTGGCAAAACACAATTCTAATCTTTCTTGAGTCCCCAAACAACGATGGCTAAGAACACTAACATCATGGCTAATTCTATTGCGCCGAAACTGACGCTTGTGCCGTCGAACGTGAACAACTCGACTTTTCACCTCCTTTTCTTACGAAAAACTTATAAACCTATAAGTAGAATATATTCTTTGTGAAGCAAAAATAAAGATTGGAGATAAGCAAAAATGAAAGACTACGCAAGTAAGTTAAGAAATTTATTGACATACTGCGATAGTGACCTTGAGGAAGCGAATCCAGAAGCATTTGCCAAAATTGTCGATTGGCACGAAAAAGTCGAGAACTTGGTCAAACCAAACGAAAGCTTTCGAGAAAGAATTCATAGATGGAATAATGGGTACTCTAACATGTGGTACATTGTTCGAAGGGATAACGTGAAAAACATTTCCATCATTACCACGGTCAAAAATCCTCCAAAGGAGTTTTGCATAAGTCTCTATGGCATGGGATTTGCACCTAGAAGCCCTTTGACATGTGAACATGCCGAGCTAGATTTTGTTTCTTGTCTAATAGAAGCAAAAGAAAGGCACAAACTTGTAGTACAAAAAATACGAAATGGGGCAACATTTGACGAGATTAAAGGCAATGATGAGTGGGTTTGGTGATTGTTGATGGAGTTTGAGAGCACGGTCAGTCGGGGCTTGCAAGTACATGTTCCTAGTGCCGTGGCGAAGCATTTGGGCGTGGACATGGGTGACAAGATTCTATGGATTGTTGAGGATGGCGAAGTCAAAGTCAAAAAGAAGGAGGTTTAATAGAGATGAAGAGCTTTAGGATGCTGGAACTTGGATTCGTAGTCTTCGGAATATTTATGACAATTTATGTCTTCTCATATGCGATTTCTCTTTCGATCGAAGTACACAAAATGTCTGTCATGGGGCGCATAGCGTATGGCGAAGACATGTTGGTTTTCGTTGGAGCAACAATCTGCTTCTTTTGTTACTTTATTGTTTGGGCAGGATTAGACTTCATCGACTGGTTCGTAAAGGCGCGCAAGAAGGAGACATAAGAGATGGTGTGCTTAGAAGCTTATAGAGTCGCTATTGACGAAATAATGGCAATCGTGTTCTACATGGGAATAGGTTACGCTTTTTTTGGATGTATCATGGGTGCAACTTGGTTGTTCCTAACAATTTATGAGCGAATAAGGTATGGAAGAAAAGTGGAGGAGACATGAGAAATGTTTAATCGTCTAATTTGCTTATTTAAAGGACACATCCCTAAGCACGATGGGCATGTAACTTCTGAAGTATATGGCTTCTTCTTTGCGCCCGATTTTCAAAAAATTTCTTGTGCAAGATGTGGCAAAACCATCCACTTAGTTAACAACGCGTTCTTCGCTAATGTTAGGAAGATAGAAAGGGAACAACTCTCAGAAAGATGCTTGCGAGACCTTAAGGTTCATCGCATTTTCCGAAAAGGAGACATGAGAGATGGAAATAGCTAAACCTTTTTCGCCGCAAGACCTAGAAGAAGCTGAGGACTTGGACTTCACTGAGGTTAAGGAAACTTGGAACTGCTACAAACTAAGCGACGGATCAACCATGAAAATAAAGCTGGTTTTGAGCGGGGAAAAGGGGGCTTAAGAGAAAATGAAATCAATTGAGAAACTCCTATGCGTTCTCTCATTATTGTATTTAGTTTCTTACGGTTGTTACGTTGCCTATATGCTTCCAATTTTTCAGGTAACAAAAACAGAGGTCTGGAGAGACACGCTTGAAGGCCACCTCCTTAACGGCAAAGTCGTCCATGTAAAGTATAGTGAACCCTACAAAGTTTTTCTAACTTATCAATGTAGCTTGACCTACGCTTTGTTTGGAGTTGGGACTCATCTAGGTATTGATAGGCAACCTTCTGAACCGTATGATGGCGAAGCTACTTCATGGAATATAACGTTTAGTTGGGCAGAGGCTTAAGACAAAAATGAAATGCCCTGAATGTTCTTGGAAACTAAAAGTTCGTGATGCTCGTTTGTTATGTATGCACATGGAATTAGCGCATAATGTGCCTCGTAGTGTTGCTCTAACAGTATTGCGTAAGATGGGGTATAACGTTAAAGGATTGGAATTTCCAATCATTACCATACGCAAAGAGTCAACGGAATCAACAAAAGCATTAAAAAACCTTCTAAGAAAAGCACACCAATAACGTAAGATGTGAGCAAAGGTGGTTCTATCTAAGTTCGACAAAATTTTTGTTTCCATTATCATAATCGTTATCTTAGGTGGCTTAGTTACGATTTTGTCGGTTTTTTACGTGACCAATGCAGATGATTACCTCCCTTATAAATTCACTTGGAATAGAAATGGCGTAGTTGTTGAACGCCTTGTCACTACCGTGCATCTCTATGGATTTCCGCTCGCCTTTGTTTTCGAATATTACACGGTTTTTAGCGATACTTACTATAGCATAAAGGGTTTTTCGGAATTACTATTTGTCCTAGATTGGATATTCTATAGCGGTTTGTTTGCTTTGCTTTTTTGGTTTGGATACAAAATCTACAAACATATAGTACAAGCACACCAATAACGTGAAAAGGAGACAATTACATTGAATGTTGTAGAATGGCTAAAAAAGAAGCATACAATTAGGAACTGTGAAATGGTATTCCTAGCCTCTCAGAGCTTCTTCATAGGAATTGCGTTTATCGGCATTTTATTTATGCTCAACATTGCAACTAAGGAAAACGTCATATTTTTCGCTAAAATTGTTGGGTTTAGTTGGCTATTTGCATATTTTATTTTTTATCGCATTATCCTACCAATTTGTGAAATATTGATTAGAAAGGCAAGGAGCAACCGCTAGATGCCATTCTATGATAGGGTTAAGCGGGTTTGGTGTTGTAGTTGGCTATGTGGCTTCGAAGACAAAGATGCCGACAAAATTGTAGAGCACGAGAATGAGAAGCACGGCGCAAGATTCAAGCGAAACCTAAACTACATTCAAGTAGGAGAGTAATTTTTTGGAGAAGCGAAGGCAATATGTGGTTCTAGCAACACTCACGGTTCTTATCGTGGCTTTTCTAGTAGTGTTCACATATAATCCACTTGAAATGAGGCGCTACGACATCACGCTTTCAAAAGTATCCTACAATCATCCAAAATTGAATGTCACCTTAAAATTCAACGAGGACGTGCCATTTCCAATAGATAAACTCACAATATGGTATCAAGGGCGCAAGGTTGGCGAACAACAATTCACAAGCATCCAATTCAACGAAGGAGACACTTTTACGGCGCTCTTAACCGTAGACAAAAACTTGTCCTCAAACGAAACCTTGCTACTGCAATTGCATTCGAACAGCGACTTACTGACCAAAATAAAGTTTCAAATTCCATAGCGCATAACAGTTAAGCAAGGTTTCCGACATGTGTCATAAGCATAAATGGTTGTTGCGAGACGATGGAAGATACGATTGCGAATGTGGCATTATAGTGAAAAAAGAAGACATTGATTATTTGAAAATCTTTAAAGGTCAAGATGAGCACGGACTTCTGGCTTTAGGCGAGTTTTGGACTTACTTGCGTGAGCATCATCCTAAAGTCGTAAAGGCTGAACTACCATTACCAATAACTATTCATTTCAACCATGAAACAAGTTGTGCCACAATAGAGAGTCTTGAAGTGAAATTTGACCATTTCAAACAAGCAACAATAGATAAAGCCGACAGAAAAGGCTATCTGCTAGTCACTATAGAATATGAAAGCTAACAGTTAAGCAAGGTTTCTTCACTCACTTTTTTTTTAACCTCACATTTTTTCAACCGTTCAAAAGATTGAACAAGGCGTTCAAAAGTGCTGTTTTAAATCTTCGCGTACAATATTTGTATACAATGAACCTAATGTCAGGGGCTCATTAGCTGATTGGTGGAATCATGAAATCTCAGAACTCTGATTGGCAAGAAAAATTTGAAGATTGTCTGCTTGAAATTGTGGACGAAGCCCTCACAACATTCTTCGGAAAAGATACTGCCGAACTGATTTACATTTATCTTGAAGGGAACGGGCTAAAGAGAAGGGATATTCCCAACAAGGTAAAAGCTTTTTCAAAATGTTTGAAGGAAGTCTTGGGCGAGGAAGCAACCTTAGTGGGAAATCATATGACGAAGAAACTGTACTCAAAATTCAACATACAACCAAAAGAAGGAAACCCCAGCTTCGAAGAAGTAGCAATTGCAATAAAATCATTAGATACCGGATTTCTAACAAGCACCTACGGAGCTTCGACTGCAAAATTGAGGGTCTAAACAAGTTAGTTGAGAGCACAAAGCGAAGTGCATACGCTTCCTAAGTTTCTTGCCAGAAGTCTGGTCCAAGCACGTAATCAACGAGAAGGGACAGAAAATCTTTAGAAAGAGAAAGTGACAAATATCCACATCACCTACTGAAACCCTCAAAGAAACGTATGGGATGGAATTGAAGCCTCTTAGCATTGTTTATTGGAGCAGAGTCTGTTTCGGCATACTCGCAGCCCTGATATGCGCTCTTGGCTGGTCATCAGCCCGCCTATTCGACAGCCTCTTAGGGGGACTGTCCATGGCGATAATCGTTTACATCCTCACTCACTACGTTCTCAAGTGGCAATTCGTGACTAAGGTGGAGAAGCCCTCCAAAGTTTTCACAACAGGAATAGGCACCTACTTCGTCACTTGGATCGTCGCATGGACGCTCTTCTTCACTCTGCTGAACCTACCAAGCTAACAAGCGGAGCCCCATCTGCACAAGTCTATTGGAAACCGACCACCTAGAGAGTTTAGAAGAATAGTTTTCCGAAGGACGACTGCGAACTATCCTAGTTTAGTTTGCACAGCCGTCTTGGGTTTGATGTCTTCTTCGAGCTGTATTAAGATACGCATATACTCGCTCCAAGCCTTGAAGAAGCCACGATCGTAGTCAGAGTGAAGTCTGTTCCTCTGGTGCTTAGAAAACTCCCGTCTATACTTAATTAACTCTTGTTGGTCTTTCAAATTTGCGTTTGAAAGGAAGGCGTAATGATCGTTATTTGATCTGTAGGCCAAGATCATGCCGTCAAGAGCCCTTAGAAATCCGCGATTGAACTCGTTTTTCCTTATGTTCTCACTCAATCGCTCTAGCTCTCGCTCTGCCTCAGCAAACTGCCTGTTTGCCAAGAGTTGAAAGAAACGAGTCACAAGTGCCGGCGATAGAGGCATCTTGCCTTCATCTCTTCTCGTCTTCTTCTGTTACATCCTCAACTCCGCTTCCAGTGATCTTGAACACGCTTTCTCCTTCAGGCAGATACGGGCTGGAAACGAGACGGGCAATCCTCACTCGTCCTCGCGCAGACTTGCGGAGGAAAACTCGTGTGTGACTTGTGTGGGCAACGATGTGGCCTCCGACAGGGTGTACAGCATCGCCAAAGAATACATCTGGCTTAGCCATCACTTGGTTCGTCACCACCGCAGCAGCGTTGAAAGCCCGAGCCAGTCGAATAAGTCTGTGCATGTGCTTGTTGAGTTTCTGCTGCCTCTCCGCTAGCATCTCCCTGCCAAGATACTCGCTTCTGAAATGGGCGGTTAGAGAATCCACGATAATGAGACGAATCCCGTTTTCCTTGACGACTTTGTCCGCGTTTTCAAGGAGAAACATCTGGTGGTCCGATGTGTAGGCCTCGGCAAAAATAATATTCTTAACCACTTCTTCAGGGTTTAAGCCCAAATGTTGTGCCATCTGAACGATGCGCTCTGTTCTGAAGGTGTTCTCAGTGTCGACGTAGAGGGCTCCGCCACCCAACCCACCCCGCTCATGGGGCAACTGCACATTTACACACAACTGATGGCAAAGCTGACTCTTTCCACTTCCATATTCCCCATAAAACTCCGTGATAGTTTGGGTCTCCAGTCCCCCTCCCAAAAGTTCGTCTATCGTCTTACTCCCTGTTGTTAGGCGCAGGACGTTCTGCCGCATTTTCAGCAGCTCATCAGCCCGAATGAAGGAAACGGCGAGGGTTGACCGTGCCATGCGGATGACTTCCATCGCCTTCTTCTCGCCCATTCCCACAGATTCGAGCTCCTTTACTGTAGCGGTGGCTAAGGATTCTACTGTGTGGAATCCTAGCTCGCGGAGTTTCTGGGCTGTTGCCGGTCCGATGCCGGGGAGGTCTTCGATATACTCGTAT
>Ga0315312_1000419_pt1 | contig 53256 bp, 58 predicted proteins | sample TDP7_MG_FD_203629 | JGI IMG/M metagenome (GOLD analysis project Ga0315312, IMG submission 203629) | Freshwater sediment microbial communities from Lake Towuti, South Sulawesi, Indonesia - TDP7 | ecosystem: Environmental > Aquatic > Freshwater > Lake > Sediment | place: Indonesia: South Sulawesi... | reverse complement strand
CCGTATGAGTAAAGAAAAATTGGGTGCCCGAAACGTTCGGTGAAATATGGCAACATGGCATCGACCACTTCCTTCGCAACCGGTGTCGTCGTGCCATTGTCAAGGTAAACCCTCATATCAATCACAAAAATATAACAGTGTTATGTTTATAAGGTTTGTGTGAAAAAATAGGCAATGGGAACCACAACATGACGATTCGCGTAAAGATTGAGCTAATGCCTGTCCTGAAACGTTTGCGAAAGGAAAGAAAATTTGAACTAGAGCTGCCCGACGACGCGACAGTAAGAACGATGTTGGAAAATGTTGGATTCAAGAAGGATGAACTTGCGCATCTTAGGATATTTGTCAACAACAAGTCGGCACATTTGGACAAAGTGTTAAAAGACCGCGACGATATTTGGGTTGGAGTTGTTGTGGGAGGAGGTTTGAAATGGAATTCCACTACCCGCAAACTATCAAAGAGGCAGCCGCGCTTCTGGGGAGACCATCCAGCCTCGCGGTAGCAGGTGGGACATCATTTATTGTCAAGCCGAGAGTAGAGCACCTCGTTGATCTTACTAGGCTTGGGCTAAATTACATCAGGGAAAAGAAAACGGAAGTCCTCATTGGGGCTACCACCACCGCGGCAGATATAAGTGAATCTAAGGTTTTAGGTCGACTGGGATCTGGAATTCTGCGTGACGCTTCCTCAGCAATAGCGGACACCCCGTTGCGAAACATGATAACGGTGGGCGGGGACATCGCCTGCAGGTATATTTGGGCCAGCTTCCCCCCTGCCCTGATGGTTCTATATGCGAGGCTTAAGATCGCAGGGCGAAAGGAGCGGGAGGTACCGATCGAGAAATTTTTCAAGTTGAGGTTGCAGCCAGGGGAGTTTATATCAGAGGTCGTCATCCCCCAAAAATCGAAAAAAGGGAGGGGAGCGTTCATCAAGTTTTCACGGACAAAGTCCGAGTACTCATTGATCACAGTGGCCGTTTACGCCGAGCGGCGGGGAAAGAAGGCCTCGGTCGTCAGAGTTGCCGTTTCCGGGAACACCCCCTTAGCTCGCATAAAAGCGATCGAGGATGGGTTACAGGGTAAAGTAATAACTGAGGAGCTGCTGGAAAGAACAACCACGAAAGCCGTTGCGCAACTCCCACTAACGGAAAGCTACATTTTCAGCGAGGAGTATCGGCGGGAACTACTCGGTATTCTGCTCAAGCGGGGGCTCAAGAAGGTCCTGATGGGGGGCTGAGATGGAGATAACGTGCAAAATCAATAACGTGGAGAAACGCTTGGTTTTTGAGCCCCACGAGCGGCTGTTGGACGCGCTGCGGCGCGAAGGTTACTTTGGGGTTAAGGACGGCTGCAGTACCGGGGACTGCGGCACCTGCACGGTTATCGTTAACGGCAAAGCCATCAAGTCCTGCCTGATGTTTGCGGCACAAGCCAAAAATAAGGAAATTGTCACCATCGAAGGAATCGGAACTGATGAAAATCCACAACCTCTGCAGCGGGCGTTCGTTGAAACGGGGGCGATCCAGTGCGGATTTTGTACGCCCGGTATGATCCTTTCGGCCAAGGCCCTCCTCGACAAGAACCCCAACCCCACCGAGGATGAAATTAAGGAGGCCATCGATGGGAACTTATGCCGTTGTACTGGATATGTAAAAATAATCGAGGCGATCAAGCTAGCTGCTAGGGGTAGGGGGAAAGGAGAAAATGAGGAAATTTAAAGTTGTCGGAAAGAGCGTTCCAAAAGTGGATGCCTTACCGCTCGCGCTAGGAAAGCCCCTCTTCGCAGATGATATCGAGCTCAGGGGAATGCTGCACGCCAAAATACTATGGAGCCCCCATGCCCACGCCAGAATCAAAAACATTGACACGAGGAAGGCCGAGTCCTTACCCGGTGTACACGCAGTGCTTTGTTACAAGAATGTCCCTCGCGTGATCCACACGAGTGCAGGACAGAATTGGCCCGAGCCATCTCCTTATGACATCGTAATGTTCGACAACAAGGTTCGGCACGTTGGAGATCGAGTAGCAGCCGTCGCAGCCGAGACCGAGGAAATTGCCGAAAAAGCACTGGGGTTAATCAAGGTTGAGTACAAACCTCTGCCAGCTGTTTTCGATCCCGAGCGGGCAATGGATAAGGGAGCCCCGGTCATCCACGACGAGCCTGATTGCAAATATCTTATACCAGTTTCTTACAATCCAAAACATAATCACTGCGCCCACATTGACCTAGAGGTTGGGGATTTTGAGCAGGGGGTAAAGGAAGCGGATTTCGTCATCGAGCACAAGTTCAAGACCCACCACGAACAGCACTGCAGCCTTGAGCCTCATACCTGTATCTGCTACTTCGACCCCGCCGGACGTTTGGTGATCCGCACAAGCACACAGGTTCCCTTCCACGTCCGCAGGATCGTCGCCCAGTGTTTGCAGGTCCCTGAGAGGATGATACGCGTAATTAAGCCGCGCATTGGGGGCGGGTTCGGGGGTAAACAGGAAATGCTCGTAGATGATGTCTGTGCAATGCTGGCTATGCGAACCAAGCGTCCCGTTCGGCTGGTATACACCAGGCGGGAGGAATTCACTTCAGCACGGGTCCGCCACCCGATGGTGGTGTGGGCCAAGACAGGTGTTAGAAAAGACGGGACCCTCACGGCCATCCAGCTCAGGGTTCTGAGCAACGCCGGGGCCTACGGTTCGCACGCGATGACGGTAATGAACAACACCTGCGCCAAAGCTCTTCCCCTTTTCCGCTGTGAGAACATCAAATGGATCGCCGATGCTGTTTACACCAACCTCATCCCGGGAGGAGCATACCGGGGCTATGGAGTAACCCAGGGAATCTTCCCTATGGGGGTCATGATGGACGAGATGGCTGAGACCATCGGGATGGATCAAGTAGACTTCTGGAAGATGAACACGATTAAGAAGGGCGAGACCTCCCCAATCTTCAAGGTCCTGAGCGAAACGGGGAGGGGAGTCGAGATGATCGTTGAGAGCTGTTCGCTTCCCGAGTGCATCGACAGGGGCGCCGAGATTTTTGGGTGGCGCAAAAAGCGTGAGCGGTACAAGAACCAGCCCGATGGCCCGGTCAAATATGGTGTTGGCATGTCATGCATGGTGCAAGGTGGCACGGTCCCCCTGATCGATATGGCATCGGCCTTTGCAAAGATGAATGACGATGGCTCGTTCAACCTTCTGATCGGCGCGACCGACCTGGGGACGGGCGCTGATACAGTGTTAGCCCAAATCTTCGCCGAAACTCTTGATATTCCAGTAGAGGATGTCATCGTGTATCCTTCCGACACCGACATCACGCCGTTCGACAAGGGAGCCTATGCCTCAGGTACGACCTACCTATCAGGGATGGCCGTTCTCAAAACTGCTGAAAAAATAAAGGAGCAGATTTTGGATGTGGCTGCGGAGATCCTCGGAGAAGCAAAGAAGAACTTGCAAATTGAGAACAAGGCCGTCATTTCGAGCAAAAGCGGCAAGCGGGTGGAGTTCGGTCAGATTGTCAAGCATGCGCTATATAGCAAGGATCAGTTCCAGATTGCGGCTATGGCATCTGAATTTAGCCGGTTGCCTCCTCAATCATTCGCTGCTCACTTCGTGGAGGTCGCGGTAGACACCGAAACCGGGCAGGTCAAGGTGCTCTCCTACGTGGCCGCCGTGGACTGCGGAACAGCTGTCAACCCGAAGCTGGCTGAGGGGCAAGCGGAAGGCGCAGTCTTGAATGGTATAAGTTATGCCCTCACTGAGGAGTTCTTTTTCGACGATAAGGGGAGGATGCTGAATCCATCCTTTAGCGATTACAAAATATTCTCTGCGCCAGATATCCCCAAAATCACAACCATCCTGGTCCCCAGCTACGAACCGTCTGGCCCATACGGCGCAAAAACTTTGGGCGAAGTGAACATTAATGGTCCCCTCCCGGCAATCTCTAACGCAATTTACAATGCGGTGGGCATTAGGTTGCGTGATACTCCCTTCACCCCTGAGCGAGTTCTTAGATCCCTCAAGGAAAAAGGGCAGACTACGCGACGTTAAGCGCGCTTTCCGCCGTGAGGATATTTGTCCAAGGGCCAAAGCGGGGGACCGTCCCACTCTGGATATGTCCCATGGCTCTCGATCTCATCGGCAACGTACTTCAATCCCAAGCGCTTCAACGTCTGCCTGGTCGGGACACCGTTCTCCGAATCCCAGCCGCGCATCTTGTAGTACTCCGTGAGCATTTTCGCGTGCTCTTCCAAGTCTTGTTTTTCCTCTTGGGTGCCCTTCCTGTTTGGCCGTGTCACAAGCCTGTCGTGCTTTCTCGTGATTCCCTGCCTGATAAGAAAAGCCCTTTCAATGGTGTACACTCTTTCAGCGGCCTCCACGATTTTTGCCGCATCGTAATTAAAACCGGTTTCTGCAGTTAATAACTTCGCCAAGCCATCCCAGAGCGGGTACTTGAACACGAGCGGCACAGCGGCGGGCCAGTTGTTGACGCTCCCCTTGCAGCGCCCAATCATGTCCGTAAGCGTGACGGCGTTCTCAGAGATTACGAGAGCTGGTACGGGTTCTGTTGATACTAGTCCCTTTTTCACCCATTCTGGAAAGAGATGAGGGTCGTTCTCGCCAAATGCCCAGCTTCTTCCCCTGAGGTGGTCGGCGCCCCTAGTCGAAGTCGCATGGGCTAGGGTGAAAATTCCAACGGGATAATTGGGAGGGCCGCGGCTGAGCCCCTTGACGTGGTAGCAGTAGTCCATGGCTCCTCTCCCGATGATTTTTGCAAGACTATACATCCCTTCAGCTATCAGGTTGCCAAAGCCTTCCCTTAAGGCAGTTTGGTGAAGGAGCTCGATCTGGTCGTCAGCATTTTCCCAGTCAAGTGATAGCCCACCAGTATCTTCCTTTGTTATTATCCTCCTGTTGTAGAGCTCTTTGGCGAAGGCTATCGTGTTCCCGAGCGGTATCGTGTCCAATCCATATTTATCGGCGAGGTTACCCATTTCCATTATTGCTAATGGATCGAGGATACCACAGTTGATGCCGAGGCAGAAGATTGTCTCATATTCGAGGGATTTTCCTACTTCCCCTTTGTACTTTCCCTTTGGAATTTGAAAAACATCCTTGCAGGCGACAACACATCCATGACAACCATATCTTCCGAGTTCGTACTTTTTCCACCCCTCCGGTTTGAGTCCATCCGGGATCTCCTCTGGTCTTAAGGATTTCTTGAAGTACCTATAGTCCGGCCCCCAGCGAATCACGCCAAGGTGTGTGCCATATTTATGGATTTCTCGCTGAAACTTGTCCTTCAGAAAGTACTCCCTATCCTCTCGAGCTAGTTTCTCAAATTCATCAGGCTTCGCCAGCTCCACTTTTCCATTGCCCCTTGTCGCAATCGCTTTCAGGTTTTTGGAACCGCACACAGCACCGCTACCCCTAGCCGCGGTGCAATGTTTGTCGAAGACTGTGCATGCAAACCTGACCAAGTTTTCTCCAGCTTGGCCGATGCTCATAGTCCTGATATCTTTGCCCAGCTCTTCATGCAGCATGTCGTTGGTTTCCCACGTCGTCCTGCCCCAGAGGTCCGAGGCGTCCCTCAGCTCAACGGTTCCGTCGTTTATCCAGAGGTACTTCGGGTTACTCGCCCTACCAGTTATAATGATTTGATCATATCCCGCACGCCTGAGAACTGTTGGGAAATCGCCCCCAGAATTCCCATCCCCCAGAATGCCACTGTAGGGGGAGAGAGTGCTGACCTCAATCCTGCTCGAGAGACTCACCGAGGTGCCGGTGAGTGGGCCCGAGGAGAGACACAAAACATTTTCCGGCCCCAACGGATCAATTCCCGGCTTCACCTCGTCGAAGAGAACTTTGGAGTTCAGGCCCCTGCCGCCTATAAATTTTGCTGCTACCTCTTTGTCCAATGGCTGCTTTGTGATTTTTTCTCTTGTCAGATCCACTCTGAGGACGGTCCCTCTCCAACCGTACATTTTTTCTTTTGTCATCTTTATACCCTCACATCTCCTCAATCCTAGAAGCTGTATTTAAATAAGCATTGCTGCATTGAGGCGCTTGTTTATTAATTCCTAAGGTCTAGGGTGGGACGATGAACAAGCTTACTTCCAAGTTTGCGCTGTCCGGCCTGATAGTTATATGCCTAGTCCCTCTCTCTTCCTTCGCGGTCGCCAGCGCGGACCCAATTACTCCAAGCGGTCCGATGCTCAAAGGAGCTCTGGAATCTCTTGAAAAGGTGTCATGGGGTTCATTTTTCATCTATGAGGTCTTCTATACGGATAATACGGAGAAGCAGTCCATGTCCTTAAGCTGGGAAGTTGATTATCCTAATCCAGCTGCGGGAGAAACCATAACCTTTAGCGGTTACCTGAGAACGACAGAGGAAAACTTGGGCATAGCGGGTGAAAACATAATTCTCTACAAGCTCTTTTTGGACAATGAGGTTAGCGTAAGCTCGTCCAACACTGAAGAAAATGGGTATTTCACCATGGCGCTCGACGCTCCAAGCTCGGGGATATCCTGTTATAAGGCTTGGTTCCTTGGCGATAATTATTTTGAAGGATCTGAGTCCTCCATCTTGTATGTAAATACCCTAAACAAGCCGCTAGTTTTCGGCTTATACGCTGTTATCCTCCTCGCCTTAGTTGGAGTGTTTATGTTTCTGTTCTCCCGTGGGATTCCTAGGGTACATTATTTGAAGCCTGTCCTGCTGGGCTTCGTCTTGGGCTTTTTACTCTTGATGGTGTTTAGTGCCGGTTTCATCGGCGTTTTGGCAGCCGGCGGTATAACAGGATATTTGTTTGCCAAGGAGGCTCGTAGGTGGACCAAACACCTACGGGTTGGTTGTATGGCAGGTTTTCTTTTTCTGCTCGTTGGCGGACTTATTCTTGCGTATTTCCTCACTTGGTCACCTTCTGCGGTGGGGCTTAATTATTCGGTAACTCAAATGGGGGTGTTTGGAATCCTTTTCAGCGATATTATTTACTCCCTAGTGAATTACGCCTTGCTGGTCGGCACGGGAGCTATACTAGGGGGCATGTTGCGCAAACTCTTAAAGCCAGCCGAGCAGATGCCTACTGGTAGCGGGGAAACTACCAGCAGCGGGGTAGAGCAGCGGTAGGGAACTACTCTGCCTCCACGGCAGCATGGAGATCGGTAAAGCCGACCATATTGCCCGCCGGGCTCATAACCCGGAGGTCCGAGGTTCAAGGGGGGATGGTTCCCTAAACCTCCCCGGAATTTCCTCGCCCCGCTACCACCAGTAATTTAGGTCATTATGCCCTGATCATCCCAATTTTGTAGAGGTACTCTGCGGCCAGCACCGCGCCCTTTGCCGCGCCGAGCTCGGTGTTGTGGGAGAGCACCGTGTACTGGAACCCGTTGTCGAAGGCGTTTGCCTCGACCCCGCCGATTACAGCCGCCATCCCCTCCTCGATATATGAATCGAACCTCGGCTGCGGCCTGTCAACCTCGTCCATGACCACTATCGGCCGCTCCGGCGCGGATGGCAACCTCATCCTCTGCGGCTCGCTGCGGTAATCCCTCCAAGCCTCCTTCAGCTCATCGACGGTACATTTTTTCGTGGTCTCGATGAAGACGGACTCCGTGTGGCCCTCCAAGGCCGGGACGCGATTGCACTTGCACGCTATCTTGAATTGCGCGGGCTTGATTTTTCCGCCGACGAATTTCCCGAGGAGTTTCACTGTTTCCTTTCTGACCTTCTCCTCCTCTCCCTTTATGTACGGGATTACGTTGCCCTCGAACATCCCCGGAGAAAAGTCTCTCAGCTCCTCGGGGAGGCCTGACCCCTGCTCCCTCCGTTGTTCCGCCCACCTCGTGACTGCCTCGTACCCGGCGCCCGAGACGGACTGCAGCGAGGCCATCGTGACGCTCTCCAGCCCGAACTTGTCGTATACAGGTTTGAGCGACATGACCAAGCCGATTGTCGTGCAGTTGGGCTGGGGGACGATGAACCCCTTCCATCCCCTATTTTTTTGCTGTATTTCTACGATGCCGGCGTGGGACTCGTTCACGCCAGGCAGGAACGTGAAGCTGTCGTCGAAATAGCGGTAGGCGGAAGCGGTGCTGACCACCGGCTTCTCCCTCGCGATCCTCCCTTCGGCTTCTAGGGCGGTTTCCGACGGCAGGGCGGAGAAGAACAGGCTGGCCTTCCCTGTGCTCACCTTGCGGACATCGGAGACCTCCACATCGAGAATCCTCCTGTCGGGCTTCTCCTTGATGAACCACCTAGATTTCTCCCTCCCGTAGCTCAGCGCGTCCGCATAGCTCCTGCCGGCCGACCTCTCGGACGCGTAAAGCGCAGCTATCTCGAACCACGGGTGGTCCTGAATATTGACCACGAACTTCTGCCCGACCTCACCCGTTGCGCCCAAGATCGCTACTGGGATTTTCGCCATTTGGCCACCGGCTATGGTTTGTTTTTTTAGACTTTTTAATTTGGCAGGTTGAAAGGTATTCGGTGTTCAGGTGCCCCGCCGGAAATACGGGCACATGGTTGGACCGCTCCCAACCCCGCCCAAGCCCGAGAAGTGCCGTTTCTGCAGGCTGGGGCGCCCCTGCCCTTTTCATAAAAAAAAAGCACTTCATAGAAATTTTGCAAGCATGAATCCCGTTTTCATCTTTTCAAGTTTATTACTCAAAAATGGATTTCAGGTTAGGCCTAACACATCCCGCATATCCTGTACGATACTTGGCCTGCCTTTTTCGACGACAAAACGAATCGCCTTTATTGCACCCGCTGCAAAAGTTTCACGGCTGTGTGCGCGGTGCACGATCTCTACCCGTTCGCCGGGTGCGGCAAACGTTACGATGTGCTCGCCCGCGATGTCGCCCGCCCTGAGCGAATGAATGTAAATTTCACCCTTCTCGCGAGGTCTTTTGCCGGAAGGCCTCCCACATTTTATGTTCTCTTTTCTCCAGCCGAACTCCTTCGCTATGATTTCTGCTATTCGAAGCGCTGTGCCGCTCGGTGAATCAGCCTTGTGCACGTGATGGGCTTCGATGATCTCGACATCGTAACCCTTCCCGAGCAATCTCGCCGCGTCCCCCACGAGCTTGAAGAGGACGTTCACCCCAACCGACATGTTTGGGGCCACCACCGCGGGGATCCTGGCTTTTTTCACGGCATTTCTTATTTGCTGGAGCTGTTCACGCGAGAAACCGGTCGTGCCGACCACTATTGGGATATGCAAGCTCGCAGCTGTCTCGATGCTCTTTACTGCAGCATCGGCCTTGGTAAAATCGACGAGCACATCCGGCTTCGTCTGCTTTAGCGCATCTTTCAATTTTTCGGCGCCGACTACCGCCACGCCCAGTTTGGTGAGGCCTGCTAGCCCTCCGGCGTCTTGACCAACGAAGGGTGTTCGGGGAGCGTCGATAGCCGCGACTAACTTCATGTCGCGCTGCTTCGCTATCTCGCGCACGATGGTCCGGCCCATCCGCCCACAAGCGCCACATAATGCGACCTTTATCACTTAACCAGTCCCATGTCGACAAGAACTTCGCGCAATTTCTCTTGATTCTCGGGCTCCAGCTCGACCAACGGGAGTCTAAGCCCTCCCGCCGCCATCCCCATCCAGTTCATCGCCATCTTGACCGGCCCTGGGTTCGTCTCGATGAAAAGCGCCCTGAACAACGGTGCTAATTCCTCGTTAATCCTTTTTGCCGTCTTGACATCTCCGAACCGGAGAGAGTCCACCATCTTGGCCACTTTGTCCGGCACCAAATTTGACGCAACCGAGATGATGCCCACGCCGCCGAGTTTCATGATCTCAAGTGTCAGCGAGTCGTCGCCAGATATCACAGAAAGTTCTTTGCCTGCGAGCTCGATTATCCGCGCGATCTGCTTTAAATTCCCGCTCGCCTCCTTTACCCCCACGATGTTTTTGAGCTTGGCCAATTTCGCCATGGTCTCGGGCAACATGTTTAGGCCCGTGCGTGACGGAATATTGTAAATCACTTGGGGGATATCTATTTCTTCGGCGATGTGCTTGAAGTGCTGATAGAGGCCGGCCTGGGTTGGTTTGTTGTAATAGGGTACCACGAGCAGTGCCCCGTCTGCCCCGACCTCCATCGCATGTTTCGTTAGCATGATCGCCTCCCAAGTGCTGTTGCTCCCCGTCCCCGCGAGCACCGGTACCTTCCCTTTTGCCGCATCGACCACCACATCAACGACGTGGTTGTGCTCTTCGTAAGACAGCGTCGCGCACTCCCCCGTCGTCCCAACCGGTACCAATCCGTGAATGCCCTTCTTTATCTGAAATCGGACGTTCTCACGTAGCCCATCCTCGTCGACTTTGCCCTCTTTATCGAAGGGCGTCACCATAGCTGTCAGAGCGCCCTCAAACATTCACCTTACCTCCTTCATTGCCTGTCTGAGAAGTTTCAGAGCTTTTTTCCGGTCGTCCCAGTTGACGAAAAAGCTGATCGATGCTCGGCTGGATAGAATCTCGATGATGTTGATTCGCGCCCGCGCGAGGGGCTCCGAAAGCTTGGCTATAGCACCTGGAGTATAGATGAAGCGCTCGCTCTCCGCTATGAGCATTGCGAGGTTGCCCTCGCTCGTCACAGATTTCATGAGCTTGTTCTTTGTTATGGTGTCATGCAGCAGCTTTAATGCCCGGCGGGAGTCATCCTCCGCGACGTAGACCGAGAACGACCTAGGGCCAATCGAGACACCGAAAATGTTTATCCCGGCCTTTCCCAACGGTGTTGCTGCTTTAACGAGGATTCCCGGCGTGGTTTGCATCTCCCTGCCGATAATCGTCAGCATCGCGAGCGGTTTTTCATAATCCCGAACACCCACAAATTCCACCCCCTTCGGACCCATAATGACTGTACCACGAGCAGATAAACTGCCGTGGTGGAAGTGTATAACCTTGGCGTTTATGTTTGGGTCCTTATAATTCATCGCCCGCGGGTGCATCACCTGCGCCCCAAAGCGTGCTAGGTCCCGCATCTCCTCGACCGAGATGCGTTCGATGAGGCGAGCTTCCTTGAGTTTGTTGGGGTCTGCGCTCATCACTCCCTCGGCATCGGTGACGATGATAACCTCGTCAGCGTCCAGACACTTCCCCATGAGGAACCCCGTTATATCGCTCCCTCCTCGCCCGATCGTGGTTATGTTTCCTCCTGGATCCTTGCCCAAGAAGCCGCATATCACGGGGATCACGCGATTTTTTAGGAGGGGCAGGATGTATCGCTGGGTCCGACGCCTCGTTTCAGCCAAGTCGATGTTTGCCAAGCCGAAGTTGCTGTCGGTCATCACCGGCCACTCCTTTTGCCCTGGGTCAATGTGCCTCGCTTTTGCTCCAAGGTTGCGCAGCGCTGAGGCGAAGACTCTGGCGCTCGTTCGCTCGCCCATCGCCATGATTTCGTCAAGCTCCCTAGCGCTTATCTCGCCCCTCGTGCTTACTTTCGCCGCTTGGATCAACTCGTCGGTAGCGTGCCCCATGGCCGACACCACCACCGCAACTTGGTTGCCTCTTCGGTACTCCCGATGAACAGCCTCCGATCCCATGCGCACGCGCTCGCCATCGCCTACGCTCGTCCCGCCAAATTTAACGACGATTCGCTTCACTTCAGCCACCCGGGAATTTGGTCGAGTCGAGTTAGGTCCTCATAGCCTTCCCGCTTTCGGATGATCTCAGCTTTGCCGCGATTTACTAAGACCATTGCAGGACGGGGCTGCGCTGTGTGCTGGCTCGACATGGCCAAACCGTAAGCCCCGACATCGAAGATCGCGGCTAGGTCTCCTGGTTCGGCGGCGGGTAACCTGCGCTCCTTGCCCAAGAAATCGCCGGACTCACAAAGGGGTCCAGCGACGTTGACGAGTTGCACATTTTTTTCTCGAATTTTGTTCGCGAGTTCGATGTGGTGGTACGCACCGTAGAGGGCCGGTCTGATCAACGCATTCATTCCCGCATCGACCGCTACCCAGGTCGGCATGCCGGGTCGCTCCTTAGTGTACCCAACGCGAGCCAAGAGCACGCTGGAGTCAGCGACGATGTACCGCCCTGGCTCGAAGACAAGCGTAGGTTTAGCAAGATCCTTTTTCTCGACCACCCGCTTGACCACCGATACGACATGTTCCGCGACCTCTTCGGGTTTAAGTTCGGGGTCATCTGGCTTGTATGGTATACCAAGGCCACCCCCAAGATCAACTAATTGGAGGCTAATTTTTAGCTTCTCCTTGACCTCCGCAACGAGTGCCATGAGTTTCTCAGCTTCTTCCTTGAAGGGTCCTACATCGAGGATCTGAGACCCTATGTGAGAGTGTATACCAACGACCTCGACGTTTTGCTTTCGTGAGGCTAACCTGTAGGCCTCGAACGCCTGCCCACTCGCGACATCGAAGCCGAACTTGCTCTGCCTTAACCCGGTGGCTATGTATGGGTGAGTTGACGTTTTCACGTCGGGGTTCACCCTAATCCCAATCCGCGCTCGCTTGCCCAGTCGGGAGGCTAATCTCTCAATGGCATCGAGTTCCTGGAGGCTGTCGACGTTTATCAGAACATCGTTGGTTATGGCCAACTTGAGTTCCGGGAGCGATTTGTAGTTGCCGTTGAAGACCATGCGATTTCCCGGAATTCCCACCTTTAGAGCATTCCTAAGTTCGTTTTCCGAACTAATATCAGCTCCCGCGCCTTCCTTTTGGAGAATTTTACATATCGCCAAGTTGAAGTTCGCTTTGAGGGCGTAGCAGACAAGTACGTTTGACCATCGCTCAGCGAAGGCACGGTAGAACCGCTGATAGTTCTCACGCACGCGTTGCTCGTCGACTACATACAAAGGCGTTCCAAATCGCTCGGCAAGCTCGACCGCGTCCGCGCCTCCGATTACGAGATGCCCTCGGCTGTCGACGCTGAAGTGCTTTTTCAGCATTAGCATTTACGCTCGACCTCGCGAAGGGCTTCCCCGAGGATGTCCAGGCCGAGCACGAGTTCTCGTCGGTTTATGGTGAGTGGTGGAGCTATTCGAATTACCGAACGCCCTCCCCGGAAGACGATGAGCCCCCGGTTCAGGGCCTCGCGCGCTACCGCGTTGCGCTCCTCGACCGCCCGCTCCTTCGTTCGCCTATCTTTGACCATTTCCACCGCTAACAATAGCCCCCTTCCCCTGACTTCACCGATCAAGCGGGACCCCTCGGCGAGCTCCTGCAGCCGTTTGAGCGCCAGCTCCCCCAATTCAGCAGCTCGATGGACGAGTTTTTGTTTCTCTAAAATGTTTAATCCCTCGAGGGCAGCTGCACAGGCGATCAGGTTCCCCCCAAAAGTTGAGTTGGAAACCAAGGCAGTGGGAATAAAGTAGTTATGGTTACCTTCCACTTCTATGTCATACATCGTCAAATCTCTCTTTTTGCCGTTTGCTTTTATGATTTTAATGACTTCCCCTATTGAAGGTTTAAAGACGTTGGGGGAATGTAAGTCCTTCTCCCTAGAGTTCTTATTTCTATATTTCTTTGGTAACTTGTACTGCATACAATCTACCACGTAAGGTGAAATCATCTCAAAAAATCTCTCAGAGCCAAGTTTTTTAACAGTATAAATTACATGCCCAAGCCCACCGTTTTTAAGCTTGATTGGATATTTTTTCCACTCGATTGCATACCTCTCTTTAAAAAATTTTATAATAGTGTCGAGAGATTCTTCGCTAAATTTAGCTGTGGAGATGCTCGCTCGCCATTTCCCATCATAATGACCATCGTCCATATACCATATGGCTAGGCCGATGGGGTTTAGTCTGTTGACCAACTCAGTAGTGATATGACGCTTCGAGCCATCTTGGTAAATGACAGTCCTTAGGGGTAAAAGCCAGGGGAGATTTTTAGTCCTAAAACAGAAAAATTCCTGTCTAGTGTAACCGTCATTGCGTTCGCCCTCGGTTTTTTTAATAGTTCCCGTGGTTAAATTTTTCAATACTGCATACTTGAATTCCAAGTAACCTAGCTGTTCGCTTGCATGGCCAATCGACAAATGTGGGTATTTTGCTTTGGAGCTAACTGTTTTTGGTTTTGACAGATTTCCGTCCCCTAGCAAGGAACCCAAAATCACCTGTTCTTGCACTTCAGAAGGTGATGGCACAGGCACAAGAATTTTGTCACCTTTCCTCAGATTCTCCACAGTGACCAATCCCTTGCCAACAACCCAAAACTTGTGCTCTTTGGTGACGCATGGTGCTTGGGTACCGTTAATTGAAGATGAAGTAATGACTTTGTACCACTCGATGTTTTTGTTGTTCCTCATTTTAAACCAGTTTACTACTTCCCTGGGTTCCGCCAGACCTGTCGTTGGATTATAACTTAACACTTTAGCGTTTAGCTTTTTATTTACAATCTTTGATATTTCTTCCCGCGTTCCATCTGCCAGTATCACCTTTGCTCTCCTATGGAAGCAAGCATGTGCCCCCGGCTCCCAGTCCATGACCTTAGCGCTAGCAATCGTCGCACCTATCGGGGCCATCCCGCCGGCCAAGGCCTTCGCAACGCAGATGATATCGGGGATCACCTTCCAGTGCTCCATTGCAAACATCTTCCCCGTGCGCCCTAAACCAGTCTGAATCTCGTCGGCTATGAAGATCCAATCATGTTCATCGCAGAGTTCCTTTAGCATGGGATAATACTCAGGTGGGGGGATGATGTAGCCCGAGCTCCCTTGGATGGGCTCGGTGATGACGGCGGCAACCTCCTCGGGCGGTATCACCTTTCGAAGATATTCGCGGATGAACTCGAAGCATAGAAAGTCGCACCCAGGATAGCTTTGACCGAAGGGGCAGCGGTAGCAATAGGGGAAGGGCATGAAGCTCACCCCTGGCACCAAGGGAGCGAAATAGCGGTGATGCACGATGTTTACCGAGGATAGGCTCATCGCCCCGAAAGTCCGGCCGTGGAATGCGCCGGTATATGCAATCATACGCGGCCTCCGGGTGTGCCAGCGAGCGCACTTGAAAGCAGCCTCGACTGACTCGGCACCCGAGTTCCCGAAGTACACCCGCTTCGCGAACTTACCCGGGGTGATTGCGACGAGTCGCTCCGCGAGCTCGACCTGCGTTTCGTAATAGAAATCGGTCCCGGCGAAGTGCGTGAGCTTCGAGGCCTGTTGCTCGACGGCGCGGATGAGTCGTGGGTGGGAATGGCCGTAGTTGAGGACAAACATGCCAGAAGTTAGGTCGAGCAGGACATTCCCATCAACATCTCGCACGAAACAGCCCCAGCCCTCCTTTGCAACGATTGGTTCAGTTCGGGTGTAGGAGGGAGACATCACCCTCTCGTCACGTTCGACTATCCTCTTCGCTCGCGGGCCGGGAATCGGTTTTACGATGCGTGGACCGTCTTTGACCCATGCAGGTTTAGACAGAGCACCACCTTACTGCTTTATTCAAATGGTATCTACTTAAATAATTGCGGCAGCACAATACAGTGAGCTGACTAAGTTTTTATATTTAGCAGAGCCCTTTCCATCAGAGGTGCATCATGGTAACTCCCAAGACGCGAGTCGAAAAAAAGGATGTGTCAACCGTTTTACCAAGACGTAGGAGGGAATCACACAAGGGTGACTATGGAAGGTTGCTAGTTGTGGGTGGGGGTTCGCGCTACGTCGGAGCTCCAGCACTAGTTGGCCTAGCCGCGTTGCGTTCCGGCGTCGACCTCGCGATTATCGCAGCACCCGAAAAAGCAGCTTGGACGATTAACTCATTCTCACCTGATCTCATCACCATCAAACTCCCATGTCGCGACCTCGAACCTGCCGCGCTTTCAGAACTGCGGAGTGAGTTTAAAAACGCGACGGCTGTGGTCGTGGGTTCTGGACTAGGGACGCTCGCAAAGACTCGTGATGCCGTCTTGGATCTCGCACGGATGCTCAAGGAGGAGTACATGGGCCTGCCCACGCTGTTCGACGCGGATGGGCTGAAGGCGCTGGCGTCCGAGCGGGGTTTACCTCAGGGTATGCCATGGGTCCTGACCCCCCACGCACGTGAGTTCGAGCTGCTGACGGGTGTTGATTTGCCAACCGACATTGAGGGACGGGCCCAGCAGGTCAAGGTCGCCGCGAGGGAGCTCGGCTGCACGGTGCTGTTGAAGGGGTGGGTCGACGTCATCGCATCGCCCACTGGGGAGGTTAAGCTCAACTACACGGGCAACCCCGGGATGACTGTCGGGGGCACGGGCGATGTGCTCGCGGGAATCGTCGGCGCATTCCTGTCCCAAGGGGTGGAACCCTTTAAGGCGGCGGTCGCGGGGGCTTGGGCCTGCGGACATGCGGGCGATTTGTGTTATAAAGAAAAGGGTTATGAGCTATTGGCATCAGACCTGATCGAGAAGCTACCCGTCGTCTTCAAGGAAGTTAGGGGAAGGAAGACAAAAAGCGGTAATTTGGGATAGTGGTAGTATGGTCAAGTTTGAAGTTGCAGAGCGACGCCTGTTCAATGTCAAAATCTGCATGAAATGTAACGCAAAAAATCCATGGAAGGCGACCAAGTGCAGGAAATGCGGGTACGGCGGGCTGAGACCGAAGTCGAGGGAGCCGCGTGGATAAGGTCGAAAAGCGCTTACTTGATTCAATCGCACGAAACGGTGCTGCTCATCTAACGCTTATCGACCCAGCGAAACAATCACCAAAGATCGCTGCTGAAATAGCCTCTGGCGCGGCGGCTGCCAATAGTGACGGCATCATGGTGGGGGGATCAACCCGCGCAGGAGGCAAGCTCCTCGACGATACGGTCCTCGAGATAAAAAAGGCTGTCGATCTGCCGGTGATTTTGTTTCCAGCGAGTGAAGCGGGCGTTAGCAAGTACGCAGATGCCATTTTCTTCATGAGCATGCTCAACTCCCGCGAATCCTACTTTATCACCGGCGCTCAGCGCCGCGGCGCACCGCTCGTAAAAAGATTTAGGCTCGAAGCTCTGCCCATGGCGTATCTATTGGTCGAGCCCGGCGGGGAAGCCGGACGGGTCGGGAAGGCAGACCTGATCCCTCGAGCCAAACCTGAACTGGCAGTGGCCTACGCACTCGCAGCACAATATCTGGGCATGAGGTTTGTCTACCTCGAGGCTGGGTCCGGGGCAGTAATGCCGGTACCAACAAATATGGTGCGGGCAGTGCGAAGGGCGACGCGGGCGACGCTTATCGTGGGGGGCGGGATAAGGACACCAAAGGCCGCAAAGGAGCGCGTGAGGGCCGGAGCCGAGATAATTGTAACCGGAACCCTCGTCGAGCAGGCAAAGAATAGGATAGCAGAAATTCGCGAAATGGTGAAGGCGATCAAATCATCTTACGGTGCTTAGCACAAGAAATGCACGCGTACGCCTTTATCTGGGGGAGGAAGACGCGCCTCCGGTCGATGCCGGGAATCATTCGGGTATCTATTCCGGACCGCTTCCTGACAAGCACCGCTTTGATGCGCGGCGTCATGCGGCCGCAGTAAACGCATGCCACCGGCTGGCTTCGCCCGCCCGCCTTGTAGTGACCCCACTTCTTTCCCGTTTAAACCACCTTGCGCCGGCGAATCAGTCGTAACCCGTCTTCTGTTTTCAGACGACATTGAGCTGAGCGGGCTACCACCCGCCTTCAGCAGGCGTTCCTCGGCGGTTACTTGCCCTTGCATCCCGCGGATTGGCCGTTTCATCCCCGCCGGCACGACCTCAGCGTTGCCGCATCCTCGCGCGAGCCGGGAGGTGTCGTTTCTGTGCCATTGTACGGTTTCTCAACCGTGCTCTTACGAGCCCGCGGACCTGCTAGATGGACGGAGTTTCCTCAGGCTTTCGCCCGGAAGTCGCCCACTGACTCGCCGGCATATAATTTTTACTCTCCAAGCTTAAGAAGATAGCTGGTGGGTAGATGAAAGTGTTCATCTCAGGGCCACTCTTCTCGCAGGCTGAGCGGGAGTTCAACCTCAAGGTCGACGAACATTTGCGCAAGCATGGGTTCGAGACCTTCCTCCCCCAGCGCGATGCCGGCAAGTTGGACGAACTTCTCGCAAAGGAGGGCAAACGGGCCTATCGTGTGTTATTCGAGAGGGACCTAGAGGGGCTAAATCGGGCGGACGCTGCAGTCGCGATTTTGGATGGACCAGATGTTGACAGCGGCACTGCATTTGAGGTCGGCTACGCGTTCTCGAAGGGCAAACCGGTGATAGGCTTGAAGACGGACATGCGCGTGTTTGCCAGGAATGAGGAACTGAACAACATGCTCGCCCAAGGGATAAGGGTCTTGGCTAGGAACTTGGATGAAGTGGTATCGAAGTTGAGAAAACTTTAAGCCGCTTCAGTGGGGCGGTTCGATGTCCGAAGAGGTCAAGCGCCTGGCAGACAAATTCTTGATCAGGCTAGCTCCCAAGAAATATGCGTTCCTAAAATACCGTTTGGAAGGAGGCACCATATACATCGATGCTACTTCCACGCCAGAGGGGTATCGTGGCCGTGGTCTAGCGGCGGCGCTAACGAAAGCCGCCATCGAGTACGCGCGGGAAAACGGATTTAAAATCGTGCCCAATTGCAGTTATGCCAAGAGCTACTTCGAAAAGCATCCTGAATATCGTGATATCCTCGCGAACCCTTAAGATCGGAAGCATCGTTCGAATTACGATGATAAATCAGAAAGAAATCATTATAAATCATAAAGAAGTAAAAGGCGTGAAGCCGAAGGATATTCGTGCACGATTTGTGGAATAGGATGTAAAATGAAAAGGCAACTCGGGAAGAGGTGAATTGATGACTGGGGAAATCAACAAAGAAATTTTAGGCGCCGTGCTGAACACATTGCCCGTGGAGATAACCTTTGTGGACAAGGACGATACGGTACGATATTTCAACAAAAACGGAAACAGGATATTTCCACGCCCTCCCGGGGTTCTCGGCAGGAGGGTCCAAGACTGCCACCCCAAGAAAAGCCTACACAAAGTAAATCAAATATTGGATGATTTCAAAAACAACAGGAGAGATTCCGCAGAATTCTGGATAGATCTAAACAATAGAAAAATTTACATAAGGTATTTTGCCGTGAGGGACAAAAACAGGAACTACTTGGGCTGCCTTGAGGCAAGCCAAGACATTACAGAAATTCAAAAAATAAAAGGAGAAAAAAGGCTTTTGTAGCTTACACAATAAGGAAATCTAACAAAAAACGAGGGAAGGTGAGGCTTGTGGAGAAGTGGAGATGTACGGTCTGTGGCTACATCCACGATGGGACTGGACCACCTGAAAAATGTCCAAATTGTGGGGCACCCAAGGGGAAATTTGAGAAACTTCCCGAAGACAAGGAAAAACTGATCGAGAGATCTAGGCTCTCGAACTCGCTGCACGTCAAACTCTCGGCGCTGTTTGGTGAGGTAGAGGACGCAGCGACAAGGGGCATTGAAGACAATTTAGATCCTAGGTGCGTTGAAATTTTCACGCAGGCTAAAGAAGTGGCGTGGATGTTGCGGCAGAGGTCGAAGGCTGAGATACAAACGCATATAGCCAAGGGAAAGTGGGGATAATAGGGAAGTTAAAAAGGCAGCTAATTGGCGATAGCATTCTGGCGGGAGAAAAACCATTGCAATCGGTTCAAGACGTGCTCAAAGAATTTATGTAATTCCGCTCGTCACGCAAGCCAACGTTATAAAGGATTAGATGTATTCGTGGAACTTTAGTTATAAATCCAGGAAACTAATGTTCTGGGGTAGAGGTGCATGGATCTTGAACTCATCCAGTTGGGCTTATTTGCAAGCCTATTAGCTGGCTTATCTACAAGTCTGGGTGCCCTCCCTGTGTTGTTCATGAAGGACATCTCGCACCGCACACTGGACACAATGCTCGGGTTCGCGGCTGGAGTTATGCTCGCTGCCACTGCATTCAGCCTTCTTGTCCCAGCGATCGAACTGGGTGGGGTCTGGGTAGCCGTGGTGGGCTTTGTAATCGGTGGACTTTTTGTTCATCTGCTTGACCGGTATGTGCCCCATGCCCATTTTATAAAGGGGCCTGGAGGCCCGTCTTCCTCCCTATCAAAGATAAGCCTTCTGATCTTGGCTATTACTATCCACAACTTCCCTGAGGGGTTAGCTGTGGGGGTGACGTTTGGTGGCGGAGATATCGCAGCGGGTATCGTCATTGCGACGGCTATAGCGTTGCAGAATATTCCTGAGGGTTCTGCGGTCGCGTTTCCCTTAACTAGAGAAGGTTTTCGTCGGGGAAAGTCGTTATGGTATGCGACCTTGACGGGCCTAGTTGAGCCTGTGGGGGGACTCATAGGGGTATCGATGGTCGCCCTAGCTGCCCCCCTGCTGCCTGGTGCACTAGCTTTTGCCGGGGGTGCTATGGCCTTTGTGGTAAGCCACGAGATGATCCCCGAGAGTCACCGGGGCGGGCATGAGGCTGAAGGTACTTTTGGATTCATTATGGGTTTCGCTGTCATGATGCTTCTCGATACAGTATTCGGGTGACAAACAGAGAAAAAAGTGTTTTCAAGACTATGGCGAATTAGGCTTTTTAAATAAGCGTGAATGAGGCAGAGTAGAAGGCCGGGATTCGGGTCCGTAACGGAAAAGGAAAGTGGGGTTGAAAGCTATTTCCCTAGCAATACTTTCTACTTCAACCCCAGCAATACCTTTAATTCTGCGATGTGTTCTTGTTCGTCTTGTATTACATGTCTTACTCCGTGCTCAAGGGTAAAATACTCGTACTTAAGACCATCCTTGCCCTTACGTATCTCGTCAAGTATCGTCAGGTAGAAATCCACCGCCTCACGCTCGTTTTTCAAGTTCACTTCTAGGATCTCTTTCACCGTCTTCGCGGGGTGGGTCTTCGCTATACCCATTGATGGCACTCCTCCAAGGTAGTCTCCTATCAAATTCCTGAATACCCCCTCGTGCTTTTCCTCGTCTCCGGCAATCTCCTTCAGCCTAGCGATGATGGGTTCTGCGTTGAGTCCGTCGATAAGTTCTGCATGGCTGAGGTATTGAATTCTTGCCGCGTGCTCCAGCTCCAAGGCCTTGTTCAGCATTTCCAGCACTTTTTCCTTACTCATACCAAACACCTCCTAAATTTCAGAATCTCCTAAGGGTTCGGCTTTTTATCCCTTGTGTTACCTCAGATTCAGGAGCATTCAACTTTAATCACTCCACATGCAACGTTCCAACTACGGGAAATCTTTCAAGCAGATCTGCACCATGCGGGGCTTCTTCTAGGCTATCGGTTAAATCTTCGCCAGCTCTGTGCATGACTTGATGATTTCCATTTCTCCAGAGAAAACTACCTGACACATCGTACACTTTTCCCCTGTAGGCTATGTATGCTGGAGCCCTATTTTTGCCATTATATTGGGCAAGTTCCTTTTTGCTGAACCTTCTCATCTTATCATCCCCAGGCTTTTTGACAAAGGACGAAAGGAGACCCCAAGCAAACTAGGGTCTCCCCTAACCGATTCTGGTCCTACCTCAGAAACTTTGACACAAATGGAGAGGTCTCACCCCGACGCATGAAGTGTCCAGAGGGGCCCTCACCCAAGAATTCAGAGAACCAAGATTCATGCTCGATTTCTTCGTTGAGAATTGACTGGGATAGATCATAGGTACGATGATCCTTGCCGGCAGTCAGGTTGCATATGTGTGTGTATCCCCGCACTGCGCATCTTTCCGCTTCAACCAGCACCTTCAACATTGCCTTGATGTCAGTTGGGTCCTTTGGCAGACTGGCAGGCGGACAGGCCGAGGTGTCATGGAAAGCCTTCATGTTTTCCGGAAGTTTACCACCGAGTTCGTAGATGCGAGGTACTATGGCCTCGAAATGATTCCGGTCTTCAATGCGGGCTGTTTCCGCAATTTCCTTGATTCCTTCTCCCTCCAGTCCAATTAAATTGACTCGAAGGATGGTGTAGTAGTAGTAAGTCGTAAGCTCTGCTGCAGCGTTTTTTACCAGCAACTCTATCAATTGGTTAACATTGACACCTGATTTCTCTACCATTTCTCGTGCTACTTTAGCCATGTCTTTTCACCTCCTCTGTTTTTTTACTTTCTTTGAAATTTAAACTTGCTTCCACTTCACCAATGTCGGTTGTGGCAACCCCCACAAATGTAGATGATTTTTCCCTCCTCGTTTTTAGCCCTCAATAGGTTCTCGACCGCTCCACATATCTCACACTTTTCATTGTCCTCCACCATACGCACCCCCAATCTTGAAGGTGATCTCGTAACGCTCGTCACCCCCGCTATTGACTTGTGCGATCTCCAGCGACTTTCCGAGCACCTTTTCGAGCTCGAACTTCAAGTCGTCGAAGTAATCACAAAGGCCGCAAGCTCTACAGAATGGGCCGCTTAGCTCAACAACGATCGCGGGGCCTTCAAGCGTGACGAGCTCGGCGACTGCCTCGGGTTCATGCCATTTGTTAAACTCGGTAAACGCTTGAAATACATGACCCTTGATAACCTCTTCGATATTGTCGCTATTAGTCGATTTTTGGACTTTTTCTTCCATTTTTCTTCCCAAAAGTTTAAATATTTTGACTAATTAATAAATTTATGGTACGAAATTCGTCAAAAATAGGTGGTTTTATGGACGGAAAGGACCTCGAGATAATAAAAGCCTTGCAAGCTGATGCGAGGGTGGCTTTCTTAGGATTAGCGAAGAAGCTGCGCATGAGTGAATCAGCAGTGCGGAAGCGAGTGAAGCGGCTAGAGCGCGAGGGCGTCATCGAGCGCTACACCGTGCGAGTGGACCCGGCGAAGCTTGGGTACAACGCGGTGGCGATCGTTGGGGTCGATGTTGTGCCAGACAGGTACCTCGCAATCGTGAAGGAGCTCTCTGGGTTGGAGGAAGTGAAATCAGTTACCACCTCGACCGGCGACCACATGATAATGGTTGAGGTCTGGGCGCGCGACAACCGCGAGCTGACCGACATAGTTTTACAAAAAATTGGTAAGCTTGGGGGTGTCACGAGGGTTTGTCCTGCCATCGTCCTAGAAAGGATAAAGTAACTCCAAGATGAGGTTTAACCCAAACTTTTAAGCGGCGTGCATTTAGTTTTTTGGAGGTGCTCATGTGCAAAAGTGGAAATGTCTGGTCTGCGGATACATATATGACCCCGAGGTGGGCGACCCTGTAGGCGGGATAGCCCCGGGCACGCCTTTCGAAGAGCTACCCGACGATTGGACCTGCCCGGTGTGTGGGGTGGGGAAGGACATGTTTGAGGAGCTTGAGGAGGGAAGCTGATGACCAAGGTCAAATTGGCAGATGGCGTCTACTGGGTGGGGGCGATCGACTGGAACCTGCGTTTCTGCGGCGCTTACAGCACTCCCCGCGGCACAACTTACAACGCCTATCTCATAGTAGACGACAAAATAGCACTCGTGGACGCTGTCAAGATGGGCTTCGAGCACGAGATGTTCGAGAGAATTAGGGAGATTGTCGATCCGGCCAAAATAGACTATGTGATATGCAACCACGTTGAGATGGACCACAGTGGGGCCATGCCAGAGCTCATGAAAGTTGTAAGGAAAGCAAAGGTGGTCGTATCAAAGGCAGGCAAAATTGGCTTACAGAGGCACTATCACGCGAACTGGGACATCACGGTGGTCAAGACAGGTGATGAGCTAAGCCTAGGTAAAAAGACGCTCATGTTTATCGAGGCCCCGATGCTCCATTGGCCGGACAGCATGTTCACCTATTTAAAGGAGGACAGAATTCTGATGCCCAACGACGCCTTTGGGCAGCACATCGCGACGCATCACCGCTTCGAGGACGAGGTCGGGCCAGCTGTTATGGAGGAAGCGAAAAAATACTTCGCCGTCATCGTCAGCGTCTACTCCACCCTTGTCCAGAAGAAACTAAGGGAGATAGGGGAAAAAGGGATAAAAATCGACATGATTGCCCCCTCTCATGGCACCATCTGGAGGCAGCCCACGAAAATAATCGAGGCCTATAAACGTTGGAGCAGCGGCGAGACGAAGCGTAAGGCCACGGTGGTTTTCGATACGATGTGGGGCAGTACAGATCGCATGGCAAATGAAATCACCAGGGGGATCGCAAGCGAGGATGTGGAGGTGAAATTATTCAACCTCCGCAACAGTGATTTGTCTGATATTACGAAAGAAATTCTCGATTCAAAGGCGATTGTTGTCGGCTCCCCAACACTAAATAGGGACATGTACCCCACTGTGGGAACCTTCCTAACTTTCTTAAGGGGGATTCGATTGCCTAACAAGATGGGGGCCGTGTTCGGCTCATATGGTTGGGGCGGAGGCGCTAATCGGCTCATAAAAGAGGAGTTGAGGAAAGCCGGCGTCGATGTCATTGAGGAGGAAATGAGCGTACAGTATGTTCCGACTGAGGAGGAACTAAAGCGCTGCATGGAATTCGGCAAAGCAATTGCGAGGAAAGTGAAGGAGTAAAAATATTAAGGCATGGTAGCTAATTCCTAAAGGTTTGATGCTCGAGATTAGGTTCCACGGCCGCGGTGGGCAGGGGGTAGTCACTGCTGCCCGGTTGCTCGCTGAAGCAGCTTTTTTAGAAGGCAAATACTGCCAAGCTTTTCCCTTCTTCGGTGCAGAAAGGCGAGGCGCCCCGGTCGTCGCTTTCGTTCGTATCGATAATAAGCCGATTAGGGTTCGCACGCAGGTCTACGAGCCGAACCACGTGGTCGTGCTCGACCCAACACTGTCTGAGGCTGTCGACGTGGTCGCTGGCTTAAAACGCGGGGGGGTCGCCGTGATTAACGCCAAAAAGACTCCCGAAGGGATAAAGAGTGCAAAGGTGGCGCTCACGGACGCGACTGCGATCGCGATTGAAACGCTGGGCGTGCCAATAACAAACACCGCCATGCTCGGGGCACTTGCGAAGGCGACGGAGGTGGTCTCCCTCGATTCCTTGGCCAAGTCCATCGAGAGGCATTTTAAGGGGAATCTCGCGGAGAAGAATGTTGCTGTTATCAAAGCGGCATACGATCGAACGGTGGTTAGGTGAGTCTGAAACCAGGCGCCATAATAACCGAGCCCGGCAGTTCGGCGCGGTATGAAACGGGAAGCTGGCGAGCGTTCAAACCGGTGATTGACGCGAACAAGTGCACGGCATGCGGAATTTGCTGGCTTTACTGCCCGGAGCCCGCGATCATCAAGGGGAAACCGCACGCGGTCGACTACCGCTACTGCAAGGGCTGCGGTATCTGCGCCAACGAGTGCCCCTTTAAGGCGATAACCATGGTGGCGGAGGAGCACAAATGAAGCAGGTCTTGGACGGCAACGAGGCGGCCGCTACTGCTGCAAAGCTCGCTCGTGTTAAGGTTGTCTCTGCCTATCCAATAACTCCCCAGACGACCATCGTGGAGAAGTTGGCTGAATTTATAGCTGACGGCGAGCTCGACGCCGAGTACATCAAGGTCGAATCCGAGCACAGCGCCCTCAGCGCCTGTATAGGGGCTGCGGCCACGGGCGTGCGGACATTTACAGCGACCTCATCGCAGGGCCTGATGTTGATGAGCGAGATGCTTTTCGTCGCCTCAGGCCTCAGGTTACCCATCGTGATGGCGAACGTCAACCGCTCCCTCTCCGCCCCCCTCAGCATCTGGTGTTTTACAAAAGATGCGAAGGTACTGATGGGAGATTTGACCTATAAATCAATTTCAGAGGTTAAAGAAGGAGATGCCGTCCTAGGCAAAGATAGAAATAGTAATTTGAGGTTTACGAAAGTAAAGCGATTGTTTAGAAGGAGAACCGATAATTTAGTAGAATTAAAAACAGATAAATTTAATTTGATATGTACTCCCGACCATAGATTTTATTATCATCCTACACATGAACACTGGATCCAAGCGAGGTCATTAAAAAGCAAGTTTCTTCCTTGGTTTGGTTTTGGATTTAACGACGGGTCCGATGAGTTTAAAAGGGGGTGGTTAGCGGGTGTAGCTGATGGAGACGGGAGTTTTTGGTGGGATAAACAAGGCCGGCATACTTTTAGGATCAACGTTAAGGACGAGATAATTGTAGATACTTTTGTCAAGTATTGCTTTAACTTTGGTTTTGATGTGAGGAAAGTAAATTATCGAAAAAATGAAGGTTTGTCAACAGGCATAATTACTCTTACGAAAGAAACTACAAGATTAAAAAAATTTCTTAATTTTTCTAGGAATGCTGATTTTTGTGGAGGCTACCTAGCAGGCATATACGACGCCGAAGGCAGTGGTCCTTCCAAAGTCAAGCAAGTTGTTATCTATAACAGCAATCCTGAAATATTGAAAAAAATTTCTGATGCCTTGGCCTTGCTGGGAATCAAATATAAAGTATACATCGATAAGAGAAGCATGAATTACCATACCAAAGTAAATAATGTACCTGAGTTTTTCATCAAGTGCAGGCCTGTTCTGGAGAGAAAAAGGAATAATTTGCTCAAGATGACCATAAAATCTGTTAAATCCCGTTTGAAAATAGAGGATGTTGTTCCAATAAGAGAAAATACAGAAGTCTATAACTTGGAAACTGATACAAACAACTACATTGTAAATGGATTTTTAGTCCATAATTGCGACCAACAGGACTCGATGGCGGTCCGGGACTCCGGCTGGGTGCAGCTCTACTGCGAGAACAACCAAGAGATCTTGGACAGCACGCTTCAGGCATTCCGCGTAGCCGAGGAACTCCTTCTGCCCGTTATGGTATGCCTTGACGGCTATATCCTCTCGCATACTGCCGAGCCGATTGAGATACCGGACCAAGCAGCTGTAGATAAATTTTTACCTGTTTACAAATTCCCCTACCCACTTGACCCCGAAAAGCCGGTCACGATGGGACCTTTGGGGGTGCCCGAGTATTACGAGGAGTTCAGGTACATGCTGCAGGAGGCGGCGCGGACCTCGAAGGAGAAGCTCGTTGAGGTCGAAAAAGAATTTAAAAAGCGCTTTGGAAGATCATACGGGTTGATCGAGCGTTATCGCAGCGATGACGCGAAAGTGATTTTACTCACCATGGGTTCGTTGAGCAGCAGTGCGAAGGAAGTAGTTGACGCCCATCGAAAGCGGGGTGAAAAGGTTGGTTTGGTAAAAGTACGATCATTTAGGCCGTTCCCGAACAAGGAGCTCATCGAGGCACTTGGGCAGGCGAAGGCGGTCGCGGTGCTCGAAAGGGATATCTCGCTTGGCTCCGCAGGCGGGCTCTTCTTAGATGTCGCGGCCTCTTTTATCAACGTGAAGCCCGCGCCACTCATGCTTAATTTCATATGCGGTCTGGCTGGGCGGGACGTGTCACCGATTCAGATCAAAGAGGCGGTTCAAGCAGCTAGGAAGGCGGCGGAGACGGGCAAGGTGAAGCGTGCCGTACGGTGGCTGGGGCTGCGCGAGGAAGTACTGGGTTGAGGATATGAAAGTTGAGCCAACTGAGGAGGAGCTCGTCGCGCCGGGGCATCGGGCTTGTGCTGGGTGCGGCTGCATCTTGGCGATGAGACATGCGCTTAAGGCACTCGGCAAGGATGTCATCATCAGCATGGCGACTGGTTGCATGGAGGTGGTGACGACGCCCTACCCGGAAACTTCTTGGCGAGTACCATGGATCCACGTTGCGTTCGAGAACACCGCAGCTGTGGCGTCGGGCATTGAAGCCGCCCTCAAAGTTCTCGGGAAAAGGCACGTGAAATCCGTTGCAATTGCGGGCGATGGGGGCACCGCTGATATAGGATTACAAGCACTTTCTGGGGCCATCGAGCGCGGTCACAACTTTCTGTACATCTGCTACGACAATGAGGCCTACATGAACACTGGAATCCAGCGAAGCGGTGCGACGCCTTACAAGGCATGGACCACGACTACCCCCATCGGCAAGGTCAAGCGGGGTGAGGATCGCCCGAAAAAGGATATGCCCGCGATAGTCGCAGCCCATGGGGCCCCTTACGTTGCAACCGCTTCGGTCGCCTATCCCCTAGATTTCATCAAGAAGGTGAAGAAGGCAGCTGCCATCGAGGGTCCGACCTACATCCACGTCCAGGCTCCGTGCACCCCAGGATGGCGGATCGAGGATAGCAAGACGATCGAGGTCGCGCGCCTAGCCGTGCTCACGGGCTCGTGGGTGCTCTACGAGATAGACCAAGGTAAGCTCAACGTCACATTCAAACCGCCCAAGCGAAGGCCCATAGGGGAGTACCTCAAGCTTCAGGGGCGGTTCAGGCACCTCACCGATGAAGATATTTCAGAAATTCAGCGGGCGGTCGACGAACAGTGTAAGCGCTTCGGCCTCGAGTAGGTAGAGTTCTAATAACACCTAATGTTTCTTAAAAACTGAGGTGGGAACCTGTACACCCGAGCTGAAATCGCAGTCACTGGAATTGTGCAGGGAGTGGGCTTTAGGCCCTTCATTTACAGACTTGCCAACAAACATGAGCTAGCCGGCTTTGTCCGGAACATGGGCGATGCGGGAGTTCAGGTAGTTGTGGAGGGGGAGAAAAAGAGGGTCGAAGAATTCATCGACTCGCTGCGCCCCGAGCAACCCCCACTCGCGCGAATCGACGAGGTAAAAACCACATGGAGGGATGCGACTAAAAAGTTCACGACTTTCCAGGTGGTGCCAAGTGAAACGACTGGTTTGGGACTCTTTTCTGTGGTGCCACCTGATTTGGCGCTCTGCGACGATTGCCTCCGCGAGATGCTTGACCCAAGCGACCGGCGCCACAATTATCCCTTCATCACCTGCGTCAACTGCGGCCCTCGCTTCACCATCATCGAGGAGCTCCCCTACGACCGCCCCCGAACTTCTATGAAGGCCTTCTCTCTCTGCACCGATTGTCTCCACGAGTACCGGAACCCGCCCGATAGGCGATACCACGCAGAACCGACGTGCTGCCCGGTTTGCGGTCCCCGTATGGAGCTTTACGATCGGGATGGGCGCCGCATCGATGTAGCTAACCCATTCCGCGAAACGGCACGCCTGTTGGACGAAGGAAGCATCGTGGCGATAAAGGGGATAGGGGGTATCCACATCGCCTCAAAGACCACTGTCGATGAGGTGCTAGTGCGACTACGAAGGGACTCCAACCATCCCCAGCAGCCTTTCGCTGTCATGTCGAAAGATCTCGAAACCATTCGAACCTTCGCCGAGGTTAACGATGCGGAGGCGAAATTGCTGACTTCCTACCGAAGGCCAATCGTGTTGCTCAAGCGTTCGCCCAACTACATGCTTTCAGAACTCGTCGCACCGGGGTTAGACTCGGTCGGGGTCATGTTGCCATATTCTGGAATCCACCACCTCATCCTCCGGCACGGTTTGGACCCTGCCTACGTCATGACGAGCGCCAACGTCCCCGGCCTGCCGATGATCGTGGACAACTCAGGGGCGATGACGGAGCTGGTGGAGATGGTTGATTACCTCCTTCTTCACGATCGGGCAATAGTGAACCGGTGCGATGATTCGGTGGTGAAGCTCATCGAAGGAAAGTCGGCGTTCCTACGACGCTCCCGTGGCTACGTCCCAGAACCGATAAAGCTCTCGTTCAGGAGCGATCGGAGCGTGCTCGCGGTCGGGGCCGAGCTAAACGTAAGTGCGGCGATCTTGGTCGACGATCGATGCTTCGTCAGCCAATACATCGGCGATACCACCAAGGTCGAAACACTTGAGTACATGCAGGCGGCGGCCGAGCACTTGATGCGCCTTCTGAACCTAAAAGGCGTGGACGTGGTTGCCCACGACCTGCACCCGTACTACGCTACAACCAAGGTCGCGTCCCGCATGGCGAAGGAACTCGGGGCTAAAACTTTTGCCGTGCAGCACCATCACGCTCACCTATGCTCCCTCATGGCCGAGCACGGGCTCGAAGAGGTCGTCGGGATAGCCGCGGATGGCATGGGCTATGGAAGCGACGGGACGATCTGGGGTGGTGAGGTTATGGTAGCAGGTCTGAACTCATTCGAACGTGTGGGCGGGCTAGTGAGTCAGCGTATGCCAGGGGGGGACCTAGCGACGAAATTCCCAGCGCGCATGGTCGCGGGCATCCTCTGGCAGCACCTCGGACGTGAGGAAATTGAGCGGGTTTTGAGCCAATTCTGCGCGAGCGGCTTCAAACGTGGAAAGCGAGAGATTGAAATCGTCCTTCGCCAACTCGAGCGCGATTTGATTGTGTTTCGAACGAGCAGCTGCGGCAGGGTGCTCGATGCCATCGCCTGCCTGCTTGGGGTCTGCGACGAGCGGACCTACGAGGGTGAGCCGGCGATCAAGCTCGAGGCGGCTGCGGGCAAGGGGGATGCGAGGGAGGTGAAGCTAGAGCCCGTGATAGAAAAGGTTGATGGAATGAAAATTGCCGACACTTCTCAGTTACTTGCGGATATCCTTGGCCCCCTCCGAGCACGGGTTCCTCGCAAACACATCGCAGCAGCTGCCCAACGCGCCATCGCTCGGGGATTGGCGTCGATCGCCATCGATACAGCTTCCTCAAAGGGATTGGACGTTGTGGGGGGCTCAGGCGGAGTGTTCTATAATTGGGCAATCACTGCGGCGGTGCGTGAAGAAATCGAGAAGGCTAGCTTACAATTCATCCAACACGAGCTTTTGCCCCCCGGCGATGGCGGCATTGCTATAGGACAAGCGGTCGTTGCAGCGCGGCAGCATGATTAAGTTGACTGGTAAAAGTAAGTTAAATTTTAACTCCAAACCCTCTGCGGCCACCAGACCTATAGTCGTTTGCCATTTCCTAACACTCCTTTTTTCTCGGACACGGTTTGAAAAAATAGTTCAGCTATTTCTCAAAATCTCCCATGAGAGACCTAACGTGTCCTTGCCGCATTGGACTTGGGCGCTTAAATAATGAATAATGTATGAAACTTTTTCATTCTAGCATCCTTGGTTGCTTATGGCGGTCAAAAGTGAGATGAGCCAGTTGGTCGCGTTGACCGCGAAGGAGGTAGTGTAACCGAAATGGGCAAGTAGAACATACCAACTAATTATATGGAGTGGGAAATGATGGGGTAAAAACTAAAATTCAAAATATCGTGTTCTCGGTCACATACGAGGACACAGAGTTTAACCTCAAGAAGCTGGCCAGGTCGCTGGATGGCGCAGTCTATGACCCGGAGAGTTTTCCTGGCATTGTCTATAAATCCGAACACCCTCGAGCATCTTTTCTCATCTTCTCATCTGGGAAGATGAACTGCGTGGGCGCAAGGAGTATGAACGATGCCAAACTGGCGATAAGGAAGCTTACGATAAAGCTCAGGAAAGCACGCATGAAGGTGAAAACGGAGCCAAAGGTCAAGGTTCAGAATATCGTGGCATCCGTTGACTTCGGCAGGAAGTTTGATCTCGAGGATATAGCTCGCAGATTCGAGAACACTGAATACGAGCCGGAGGTTTTTCCTGGGCTGGTATTCAGGCTCGATGAACCTAGAGTCGTGGTGCTGCTCTTCGTATCTGGCAAGGGAGTATGCGCCGGGGCGAAGAGCATAAGAGATGTAAAGAAAGCGGCACAAAAGATAAACAAAATCCTCCCCCCGAAAGTCCGAAAAAGTGAGGAAAAGTCCTAAAAAGTCAGAATAAATTCTAGGAAAATAGTGTTTAAAGTGTAATAATTAAATGAGTTAAATCGCGAAAAATGGATTAAAATGTGGAATAAATTGCCGAAAAAGGTTAAACTTTAACTTCTTATTCACTTACCTCAACTTTAACCCCAAAGCCTCAGGATTACCAAAATCGAGTTGTAGGCGTTGTGAGTTATGATGGCTCCCGCCAGCCCGCTTATCAAGTAGCAAGCGCCCAGCAGAAGGCCCGCCCCAATCAAGGGTATCGTGACAGCAGGATAGGTACCGGGATTTGAGAGGTGGAAAGCGGCGAAGATGAGGGTCGAAATCCCCACCCCAATCCATTTCGAGCGGGCTCGTCGCGCGACCTCCTCGAGGAGGATGCCCCTGAATATCCACTCCTCGAAGATCGGAAGCACGTTGACGACTACGAGCAACAGCAGCGGGTACTGTTTTTCGAGCGCCGTGAAGGGGTACTCCTCCTCCGAGTACAGCTCCACTCCCGCCTCGCTAAGCACTGCCCCAACGATGCCCGCCACGATGAGCGTAGCGGCGGTAAACCAAAGCGCAATTGAGATGAGCCTGACCCACTCCTTCCTCCGCATGTTCCGCACTTGGGGGACCCAAAAGCGTGGACGTATTTGCTCCAGGTAGTGAGGCCTGAGCACAACCAACTTTCCGACCACGAGGCCGAGCACTAGGCCGGCCACGAGGATCCTAAGGAGGTCGAGCCACAATCGCATCACGAAGTATATTTTTTAGAGAGCTTCTCGTAGCGCCGCTCAAGAGGTCTGCTGATCTTTATCGACCAAACTGATTTGTTACCCAGCTGCTTTCGTTCGACCTTCCCCTCCTCAGCCAGCCTAAAGAGGTCAACTCGTAGGCGGACGATGTCGACCCCGGTTTGTTGGGAAAGTTCCTCGATGGTAAGTGATGTGCCAGATTCCTTTAGTGCTTTAAGGATCTCTTCCCTTCTCAATTTCACCCCTCTTTTAACTTTTCAAGCACCTCTAGGATGGACTTGACGCGATCGAGTAGTTCTATGGTCTTATTGTGGTCGGTTTCCTTTGCGAGCTCATCAGCAAGTGAGTTGAGCTTGGCGCGCAGGACGCTTTCGACCTTCTCGGTGGGTGCAGCTTTGGGCTTGGCCTCGGCTTTTACGACCTTGGCCTTCTCTCCACATACGGGACACACAACTTTCCCCTCAAACTGGAAGAGGGGCCCCTTACAAGCGCCGCAGTGAACTGAAAGCATCTTTCCTCCACCGAGAAGCATCTCTGTCATCTTCGCTATCTTCTCATCCTGCATCCAATCGTCCTAAATTCCCGTACTAGACTGCACAGGAGATTTTTGCGCCTCCACTGATGGTTTCGCGGGTGGCACAGCCACCTCCACCATCGGCTGCATCTGGCGCCATTCGGCGGGGACGTCCTTCGCCACATCCTTAGTCCACCAGCGTACGGCAATATTGTAGGCGCCGACCCTATGCCGGTCGCTGCTAAAACCGCACGCATTGCACGAAAACACACGTCCATTCGGCTTGTTTTTTGCACCACATATCGGACACATGCTCGAGGTTCCACGTACCTGCTCGTGCGGCAGGTAGTGGGTCTGGTAACCCTGCGCGAGGGTCTTGTACTCAACATAGCTCTGCAGTTTCTTGAACGGCCACTGGTTCAGACGACGACGCATATCTTTGCACAGAACCTTGCCGTTCTTCGAGCGGCGCTTCGAGCGCATCGACTGGCGGATGTTCGTCAAGTCCTCGAAGACCGGCTCAACCTTTTTCCTTGCGACAATCTCGGCGACCCGCTTGGAGACGACATGCATCACTTGATTGGTTCGATTCCGTTCCCTGCGGTAATACTTAGTCTTGAGCCTCCGCTCCTGCACCGGGCGCTGGGGTGGTGTATCGAGCTTCTCTTGTATCGACTTCCTCTTGAGTTGCGATGCGTGCCTTATCGCGGGAAGCTTTGAAACGTCGAGGCTGATGAACTTAGTTTTCTGATTTGGTTTCAGGATACAGAGGTCAACGCTGCGCTCATTCACGTCGATGCCGCAGACACCCTCGACAGACTTGGGCTCGACTTTGCGCCTGAACGGCACATAAACGTTTGCCCTGTGCTTAAACAGTGAAACCGTGATTTCTCCGACATTTGTTTTTTCTTCACGCCAGTCACAGAGGTACATCAGCTCGTGGTGCTCGGTCACGACCAGCGGAAGCCAGAGGTGTTCGCCCTTGCGAATGCGGATCTGGATCGCATGACCGTAAAATCTACATACACCGGTTGCATTTTTTCCGGCCCAGAGTTCCAAGCGCATCGTTCTTGTCTCGTAGTAGGGCGGGCACTTTGGATCGGCTTGACCTTGGCGGCAGAGCTTCCGCCAAGAGCGGAGAAGCTGCGTCGCAACCTGCCCAGCCGAGTGGAACCAGTGCGTCGCTAGGTCAAAGCGCGACTTCCACTCTTCGTAAGAGGTGCGGTGCAACGATGCCCGTGAGGTAAGGTTGTGCTTCAAACACATCTGAATGCAGAAGTTCACGCTGTCTGCAAATTGTACGAGTAGTCTGTTCAGCAACTCGCGCTTCCGCTGCGTCAGTGGGGGTGTCACGAATCGCGCTGACCTAATAGACTGCACATACCCAACCTCCGTGCTCGTTTCCGCGTTCACCTTCAAGCGGTTTTCGGGGAGAGAGGTCGCCGAAAGTAATTTATAAGGCTTATAAAAGGGAGCAGCTTGTTTACTTTCGGTATAGAAAGGGATGGTTTCAGGTAGCAGTTACATCACCCCAAACCCTTTATGGAGTCCCCGCTTTAAAATTAAGCTGGATTAGCTATGCGAACGGGTGGTAACCGTGTCCTCGGATGCCAAGCTAAAGCAGGTAGCGGAAATCATGGCGCGCGTGGCAGAGGACACCTCAGTCCCCCGCAATATCCGAAGAGCTGCGAGTGAAGCTAGGGAAATCCTGTTGAAGAAGGAGGATGACCCCGTAGTCAAGGCTTCTTCTGCGACGATGATCCTCGACGAGATAAGCAACGACCCGAATATGCCCATTCACACCCGGACGACGATATGGAGCGCTCTTAGTGTTTTGGAAACAGTTCGGGAATGAGGTAAGTCACTCTTGCGGTACCCTAACTATCTCTGCCACGAGAAATCCGTGCGGTGTGCGCCCAGTGGTTACACCAGACTACTTTTCGTGATGTGATCGTGTGGAGTTGGACCTAAAACCCTTCGTCCGAGCCCTCAAGGAAAAGGATACAAAAATGGTGAGGGAATGGCTCGAGCAGACCAAGAGCAGAGTTGACTCCAACGATGAGTTCGGGCGAGGTTACCTTCAGGCGCTCCAAGGTATGGCTGCGGCCCTCGAGACAGGGAGCGAGCTTTCGGTGATCAAACGCGTGTTGAATGGAGAGTACAAACAGGAACAAATTGAAGGCCTCATCAAAAGCGCGCGCGAGAGGGTCTCACGAAAGTTCAGGCCAAAGGATGAACAGGGTTTCGACGCCGCGTGGGTTGAAGTGCTCCAGGGGTTCTCCAAGGAAGAAGTCTGATCACTAGATGTTAGCATGGCGTGCCCGGAGCTCTTCCTCCTTTCTGCCCAGCTTAACCATGAGACTTGCAACCACGCTATCTAGGAAGACGAGCGCCGTGACCTCGAAGAGCGTACCCATGGGCGCAAGCGATTCATATTCACCAACGATTTGGCGATCCAAGTAGCTCTTAATGGATGCGATTTCAGTTCGGCCTGGGAGCGTGATGATACAATCGGCCAACTTCGCTAGGGTGGACCGTGGATAGGAAGTTATAACGGCAATTTTTGTACCTATCCTCTTGGCAATTTTTGCGGAGCTAACGACGAAACTTGTTTCACCCGAACCGGAAAGAGCCACCAAAAGGTCATCGTCTCGTAGGGCGGGTGTTATCGTCTCCCCAATCACGTGGACGTCTATACCCAAATGCATCAGGCGCATGGCAAAGGCCCGCACGACTAATCCTGAGCGCCCGACCCCCACGACGAAAACCCGCTTCGCACCGAGCAACGCGTTGATAAAACCATTCACCTGCCCGCTTCTAAGCTTTTTCGAGGAATCCTGTAGATGTTCGAGGATTTCAAACAACGCGCGCTGGGCTTCCTTCATCCACCATCACAATTAAGCATCAAGTGCCCAAGTTTTAAATCTACGGTTGGGTCCGAGTGGCAATCCCCTATAAATACTTCTCCAAGTAGGGTATTACCGCTGGAGGTTGAAAGGTGCTGCATTTCTTGGGTTTCATCCTGCTCGTCTTGGGCGCGGTGATGCTAGCGCCGACCCCGGTAGCGTTTTTAGCCGACGAGGTCAGCTTGCTCCCGTATTTCATAGCGCCCGCGGCCATATCCATCGCATTGGGCTTCTTCCTCAGGCAGCGATTTCGGCCCGCGGAGATAACCTTGGGCAAAGCCATGGTACTCGTCACCTTCGCTTGGATAGTCTTAGCGACATTCGGCTCGATACCCTACATCTTAGGCAACAACATGGCCGTCGAGGACGCTTACTTCGAGACTATGTCGGGTTTCTCGACCACTGGCTTGACCCTAATCTCTGACGTCAAAGGGGTTGCCCCCACCATCCTATTCTGGCGCAGCCTAACCGCGTGGGTAGGGGGCATGGGTATAATCGTCCTCTTCTTGGCGGCTCTCATCGGCGCGGGGAGGGCGGCCAGGAAAATGTACGTGGCGGAGGCGAGGATAGAGTGGCTCGAGCCGAGCATTCGAGAGACCGCCCGCTCCCTTTGGAAGATATACGTGCTACTTACGCTCCTCGGCGCCGTGGGGTTGTACCTCGCTGGGACACCAACGCTGTTCGAGGCTTTAAATCACTCGATGACAGCAATCTCCACTTGCGGTTTCGGCGTGCGCAACACAAGTTTCGCCGAGTACGGCTCCCCTGTGCTTGCAGTTACGATTTTAATAATGATGGCTGGCGCGACCAGCTTCGCGGTCCACCGAAGGGTCATAGCCGGGCACTGGCGGGAGCTCTTCAAAAACGTCGAGGTTCAGCTGATGCTCGCGCTGATAGCTTTATCAACGCTTTTGCTCATCTGGAGTGTGGGGCTTCGGGACGCGCTATTTCAAACTTCCTCCGCCCTGACGACGACCGGCTTTTCCACGATTGACCTCTCCGTGTGGGGAGATCCCCAGAAGGGCCTGCTCACAATCCTCATGGTCATAGGAGGAGGGTACGGTTCAACCGCAGGTGCCATCAAGCTCATTCGGACCGTGATCATCGTGAAGGCGGTTTACTGGATGATCAAGCGTAGTTTTCTGCCCGAGCGAGCGGTTGTGCCCATGAAGATATCGGGCAGAATTTACAGTGACCAAGAGATGATGGAAACCTCAATCTATGCATTCATCTATATCATTGTGCTGGTAATCGGCGCAATAGTGCTGATGGTGGTGGGACCCTACTCAGCCATGAACTCGATATTTGAATCGGCATCGGCCCAAGGAAATGTCGGCTTATCTGTGGGGATAACTTCAGCAGCGATGCCCCTAGCAGGGAAGATAAGCATGACAATTCAAATGCTGGTCGGACGCCTCGAGATAATCCCGGTAATAGCGTTCGTAAGCTACTTGATATCTAAGGTGCCTCGTCCTCGGCGGAAGCCCTTCTAGATGGCGGGCGCACAAAAATGCAGTATTTGTCCGCGCCCTGCAGCTCTAGGGTTATTCTTTTCGCGATTAGGCTTTTCGGGTTGGTTAGCCCCTTCACCCTTTTCTCTAAATCCCCAAAGTCCGCAAAAGGTCCCTTCTTTCGCTCTTCGATGATCGCCCACATAAATTTTTTCCCTATTCCCGGAATAAGCTCAAGTTGATGGAAGCGGGTGGTCAAGGGCGCGGCACGGTTGAAGAACTCGATGAACCGCTCCGGGGTTTCGTTGATGAGTTCTTCAATGGCGACCGGTAGTTCTGCTTTCGCCGCAGCTGTGAGTTCATCGTAGCCCACCCGACGTTTGATCCGCTCGACCTTGTCCCGTTCACCCTTGCCTATGAAAACGCGTTCATGGGGTGTGAAGGTCGCCCCCTTCATGGGAACGATTTCGAGCAGGGTGAAGAACGTATCACCGAGGATTTGGGCTATGGGCTCACGCAGGTGAATCGGCCTGGGATCGCTTGGATGTCCCTGGAGCAGGAAATCCAACACTATGCCTCGGTCTTCATACTTCTTATCGACCAAAAACACGCGCCTCCAACTATCCGGGAACTACTTCCGGTACTTGTTTATCAGTTCCAAAATTTTTTTGATGTCCTCTTCCTCAAGCCTCGTTCGTTCCTTCGCAAAAATTAGCTCTACATCCTCCTTTGTTTCCGGCATCAAATCTACGAGTGCGACCGCTTGATGTTCACGGATCTTCTCGAGCTTGAGCAACTCGCCAATCAGTTCCTCTGCTTCCTTAACGTTTAATTCCGCAAATTTTTGTGCATAGTCGTAGGTCAGTCGCTGTTTATACTCCAAATCTCCTTGCTTTTTCTGTTTTTCAAGTATTTCAAACACTTTAGCTAACGGCACAGGTTTCTCATCCGTTACTTCCTTTCCTATCATTCTGCCCCCACCGCCCTAAGGTGCTCCGGACGGGAAATAACCTTTTTGATGGACCCCCCGTCCTTTATTTCGACCACATAGGCCCCGCCACGACGCTCCTTGACGATTCCAATTCTTCCGTGGTACCGCGGGTGGGGTTGTCCCTTCACGACGCTAGGGTCGAGAATGATGGCAACTTTCACGCCACAGCCAAACTCTTGGATCACCCGGCTCACTGGAGAGAGCCCGCGCTCACGAACATGCTTTGTGAGCTTTCCTCTGCTCTTGCTCCGATAACCCTTCGACCTTCTGGCCACGTTAACACCTAAACAATAGCTTCAACACCGCGCTTAAGGGCTTTTCCCACCTTCAATTATCAAAATTTGGCTCCCCCCTTCGACAGCTCCTTCATGAGCTTCGCAAATGGGCCGAACTTGGGGCCTCGTCCTTTCGCTATTGTCTTGATGAGCTTTCGAATGAGTTCGTACTGCTTCAAAAGCTCCCTCACATCGGCTTCGCTCGTGCCCGATCCCCTGGCTATCCTGCGAACTCGAGAGGCATTGAGCACCTTGGGGTTCTCGAGCTCATCCGGGGTCATCGATTGCATGATCACTTTAAAGCGCTTCAACTTCTCCTCCCCGACGCGCATCTGCTCCTCTGGCACCGCGACACCCACCCCCGGGATCATCTGCATGAGCTTCTTGAGGGGCCCCATCTTGCTCATCATCTCAAGCTGGCTGTAGACATCCCGCAGGGTCAGCTTGCCTGCTAGAATCGCCTTCATGTCGGCGGGCTTCATTTCCTCGGCTCTTGCAGTTTCCTCGATTCGCTTCAACAGCGTTTCGATGTCGCCCATCCCCAGCATGCGAGCCACGAAGCGCTCGGGCACGAAGGGCTCGAGGTCATCTATGTGTTCACCAGTACCTATGAACTTGATCGGCGCCCCCGTAGCCGAGACCGCCGAGAGGGCACCGCCGCCTTTCGCGGTACCATCCAGCTTGGTGACCAAAATCGAGCCTATATCCGTCGCGGCCTTGAATGCAGCGGCTTGCTCCTTCGCCTGCTGTCCCATTGTCCCGTCAACGACTAGCATGATCTCGTCCGGCCCTATCGCTTTTGCAATTTGGCGTATCTCCTCCATCAGGGCTTCCTCTTTGCGATGCCTGCCAGCCGAGTCGATGATGATCAATTCGAGGCGCTCTTTTTGGAACCGCTTAACGCCCTCCTTTGCGAGCGTGATCGAATTTTTGGCTTTGGGGTCCCCGAAAAATTCTATGTTAACCTGCTGACTAAGTTGACTGAGCTGTTCATACGCGCCCGGGCGGAAGGTGTCTGCGCAGACGATACCAACCTTGAAACCCCTCTTCTTGAAATGGGCCGCTAGCTTTGCCACCGAGGTCGTCTTTCCGCTTCCCTGGAGACCGACCATAAGCAGCACCGTTGGCTCCCCAGGCTTGAGTTGTAGCGGGACTGGACGCCCCATTAACGAGGAGAGTTCTTCGTAGACGATCTTTATGACGTGCTCCTTGCGAGCCATGCCAGGGGGGAGTTTCTCCTCGAGCGCCCGCTTCTCTATACGCTTCGTCAATTCCAGCACGAGTTCCACGTTGACATCGGCCTGAAGCAGGGCGCGCTGGATATCCCGCACGAGCTCCTTGATTGCCCGCTCGTCTACATGGGTCGCCCGGGTCAGTTTTTGTAGGGCGCTGTGCAGGGACCTTCCGAGCCTATCTAGCACCATTCGAACACCGCTTTCGATAACTCGTTTGTCAGGCTGGATTTAAAAGGCGAGGAGCTAGCCCCGCCCCTAGCGCATGTAGACCGTCCGGATCGGGGACTGGACGCAAAGCGTGAAATCTGGCACGACGTGAAAAAGTTAATGAAGACATTTTTTGAAAGATTAATTATTTACAAATGCAAAAAATAGGAGCAGGGGGGATGAATGAAGGCATTGGTCCTAGCGGGAGGGTTTGCGACCCGGCTCGGTCCTATTGGCGAGCAAATGCCAAAGGCGATGATAGTGGTCGAAGGAGATACAGTTCTCGACCATTTGCTCAAGAAACTTGAGGCTGAGAAAATCGAGCCGATAATTTCGACAAATAAAAAGTTTGAAAATTTTTTTGAGGGATACAAAAATGTCATTATAGAGAAGGCTAGAGCGGAGGAGGAAAAACTCGGGGCAGTTTCGGCAATAAATAACGCGATCAAACAGCTAAAAATTGATGAAGATCTCTTGGTGGTATGTGCCGACAATTATTTCTCCTCTGATTTCAAGGGTTTCGTTTCAAGCTACACAGGCGAACCCCTCATCGGCGTTTATTATGCTGGCAGAAAACCTGACATAAAACCAGAGGAATCGGCGACTATGAAATTTAGAGGGAGTGGGGGTCTTCTCCGGCCGGAACAGACCTTTTACCTGACCGACTTTAAGGAAAAAGTCAAGCCGCCACTAAGCGATTACGTCAGCGCCGGAATATACATCTACCCAAAATCAGTTTTTTCATTTTTGGATGATTTCTGCAAGGAGCGAAAACAGGATGCCCCTGGTTTCTTCGTTCAACATTTACTTGAACGCGGCGTGAAGATCAAGGGCTATCTGTTTGGTGGCGAGTGGTACGATATATCTCATAAGAGCTACCTCCAAGCCTTCGGTGACGCGAGGCTTGTGAAAAGCGATGACCGCTACATTGTGTGCGATAAACCTCTGGGAAAGAACTTGGTGCTCTCCATCACAATCCTGCATGTGGGCAAGCAAACGACGGGACACTCCCATCCGGTAAGCGAGGTTTACTTCTTCGTGGAAGGGCGGGGCGAGATCGAGCTGGATGGAAAGCGAAAGGCTGTGAGAAGCAAGGACATCGTGCCAATCATGCCTGGTGAATTCCACCGGGTTTACAACACCTCAAAAAAGGATCTCGTCTTCGTATGCGTCTTTGAAAAATATGGGGAAAGGGGCTAGCCTAAAAAGTAAAAGCCTAAAAACTTTGATTATTCTGGGATAACCTTGGTGAAGATCGCGTTTGAAAAGACGGTTCAGAGGGCCAGAATCCTGAGCCCCCTCCAAGACTTCAAACTGGTTACCCAGCCCATCGAGGTCAGGAGGGATCCACTGACCGGGGGGCGATGTAGAATAAACTTCGAGCGCACGAAGAGGGTGAAACATGTAGCAGAGGTGACCGAGGTGGAGAAGATCGTCGAAGCCTCTCGAGCCAAATGCTTCTTATGTCCAGAAAATTTGGAAAAAATGACCCCCATGTTTCCAGACGATTTTCCGGAGCGAAGGATAAAAGTTGGGGCCGCGTGCCTATTTCCGAATCTTTTTCCGTTTGAGGGGTTCCATGCGGTTGGAATTTTCTCGGGGGACCACTATCTGGACCTCAATCAATTTTCACCGAAGTTGCTCGAGGACTGTTTCAAGGGGTGCTTGAAGTATTTTGAGCAAGTGCACGGGAGGCATCCTGAGATAAAGTACTGGCACATAAGCTGGAACCACATGCCACCCGCTGGAGCCAGCATCGTCCACCCGCACGTTCAGGTCACGGCTGACCCTGGACCAACCTCACGGCTCAGGGAACTCATCGAGAGCAGCAAATCCTATTTTGATCGAGAGGGAAGCAATTATTGGTCGGATTTGGTGGAGGCGGAGAGAAAAGGCGGGGACCGGTTCATCGGAAAAACTGGTTCTGTCAATTGGCTCACGAGTTTTGCCCCCGAGGGCAACAACGAGGTCGCGGCAGTCTTCGCTGGGACCTCCGCGATAATCCGCCTCAAAGAACACGGGCTCGGAGATTTCTGCGATGGGCTCTCTCGAACTTTGAAGGGCTATCACGCCCTCGGGGTTCAAAGTTTTAACATGACGACATTTTCGGGCCCATGCAATGAAGATCTAAGTGAGTATTACTTTCTTAACGCAAAGTTGGTGTCTAGACCAAGCCCGGGGCACCTTTACACGGGCGATGATGGCTTCATGGAGAAACTCCATCACGAGACGGTCGTCGAGACCATACCGGAAACCCTCGCTGAAAAAATAAGGAAACACTTCTGAAACCTTTTTGCAGTAACCTATTTGCCGAGCTGCTCTTAGCTCCTACCCAAGCAGGTACCCTAATTTTGTTAATGGGCTAAGACTTGGCATTTTATATCATGGTTACATTAAATTCTTTCAAAATTTCCGCCAATCTTGCAAGGGGAAGGCCCACCACATTAAAGTAGCATCCATCGATCCTTTCGACGAATAGCCCTGCTTTTTCCTGTATCGCATAGGCGCCAGCCTTATCGAGCGGCTTGGCCGTGGCGACATGGTTCGATATTTCTTCCTCGGTCAATTTTCTGAATTTTACCCTCGTTTTTACGACATCGACCAACGTTTTATTTTTTGAAGCATCGACGACCGCTAGGCCTGTCAAAACTTGGTGCGTTTTTCCGCTCAGCTCTCTAAGCATGGCTTTGGCTTCCTTGTAACTTTTTGGCTTTCCGAGAATTTTGCCCCTATACACGACAATCGTGTCTGCTCCTATAATCAGCCCGTTTTTCGTCTTCCGCGCGACCTCTTGGGCCTTTGTTAGGGCAAGCGTTTTCACAAGTTTCTTGGGGTTGGAAATATTGAATTTGGACTCCCTCACCCTACTTCCCACAACTTTTACCTTAAGACCAAGGCCCTTAAGCAGCCTGAGGCGGCGGGGTGAGGTTGAGGCGAGTATTATTTTCATATAACCACGAGGACTGTTGCCAATGCTTAATGACTACGATATTATACCTATTTTACTTATAAGGTATGAGGGCATCCGTGTTCGTCAAGTACGTTAGGGACCCGATCCACGGCTACGTCGGCATGACCGATGTCGAGAAACGCGTTATCGATACATGGCCGGTACAACGATTGCGCGGCATCAAACAACTCTCCGTCGCCTCGATTACCTACCCAGGGGGCGACCACACCCGATTCTCGCACGCCTTGGGCGCGATGCACGTTGCGGGGCAGATAGCTGATAGTTTGAGAAGTGGGATAGAAATTTCAAACGACGAGTGGCAGCTTGTGCGCTTGGCCGGTCTGTTGCACGACATCGGGCACGGCCCTTTCTCACACTCCTACGAAGAGGTTCTCGTCAAGTACCGCGGGCTCAACCACGAGCAGATGGGGAAGGAGGTCATGGAAAAAAGTGAACTGGCGGACGTGCTTAAGGGATGCGGCTTCGAGCCAAAGGATATTACCGAGCTCACTTTCGGCAAGGAAGCGAAAGAGAGAAGGTACATGCACCAGATAACCGCCAGCCAAGTTGATGCGGATAAACTGGACTTCCTTGTACGCGACTCCTACTTCACAGGTGTCGAGTACGGGCGCATCGATATAATAAGACTTGTGCAGGCGATGGATGTCTGCGGGGGGGATTTGGCAATAGATCTGAAAGCACTCTACGCTCTCGAGGCGTTCATGATTGCCCGCTACGAGATGTTCCTCGCAGTTTATTATCATCATGCAGTCCGCGCCGCTGAAATCCTGCTCCACAAGGCTATGGACTATACCCACGAACTCATCGGGCTCACGACTTTCAAAGATATCGGAGAATTTTTGCGCATGGATGACGCATACGTGACGACCAAACTGCGCGAGCTTGACCCAAAGGAGTTCGAGGATCCGAAGAGACGAAAGTTGGCCGAGCTGGCGAGGGCCGAGATGGCAAGGCTTGACAACAGAAACCTGTTGAAGGTAGCCTACCAGCGCGATGTTCATATCCGTGACCCTTACGTTGCGAAGCTGCTCAGCGATGAGGCAGTGCGCCATCAGAAAGAGCTTGAAATAGCGAGGCGCGCGGGGGTCGACCCCGAGCACGTGATCGTCGATGTGCCCACGCTCGATTCAATTCCGTACTATCCACGGGAGATTGACCCCATGGAGGTGCCCGTATATCGAGTGACGAGCGAGGGGAAGAAAGAAATCGTTCAGCTCTCAGACTACTCGCGTTTGATCAACGTTCTTAAGGGCTACATCGACATCATCCGCGTCTACACCCTGCCCGAGCATCGAGCCAAGATTGAGCACGCGGCCGCAGATGTTTTCAAAACACTTCCCTTTGCGGCCCAAATTAGCATGTGAGTATCAAGTGTATAAAAACAAGAAAAATAATAACGACGCAAAAATTTTCTATACTAATTTTAAACTCATTCCACGACCAAGCGGAAAACGTCGCTATCTTTGACTCCTGTACCAGTAACTGTTACAGTGAATGAGTCTATTGTACGAATACTTACCTCGGGAGCCATCACTGTTATAGTTACCTCTGCCATATGTCCAGCAGATACCATTACCTCCTCATGCGAAAGCTCGAACGGCCAGCCTAGATCACTTGTAACTCTGATCTCGTAGGTGTCAGTCTCGGTCCCATTGTTGATGATCGTCAAAGTAAAAACTGATTCTTCACCGCTAGATGCTAATTGTGCTGGCGGTGATACTTCGGCTTTGACGCGATAGTAAACGGGGCCTAGCACGTAAGGGTAATTTTCCTCGAGCCACTCGTAGGGGTCCCACTCCGAGGGGTAATCAATATACCTAAGCCAGTTGTGATCTGGGTATTCCTCCCGACCCCAGCGCAATAACTCAGCATTGATGTTGACCCACCGTCCGCCGATCTCCGCGTAAATTACCGCAATCAACCGCTCATGAGCGTCACGGTACGGACGGCCAGTTTGGCCCCCTATGGAGAGGGAGTTAAGGTCCAAGTAAACTGTGGTCCCAACTGGAATGAGGCTTTCTATCAATTCCGTAGCTTCTAAGGATCCTGGCTCCGGAGGCTGGGTCCACGTTTCCGGAGCATCTACCCCACCTCCGTATCTCACACTCTCCAAGTTACCCTCGTACACCTCCCCTTCCGGGTCCAATTCTATCACTATATTTTCTATCATCACCAAAGTAGTATCACCATCTATCATCGAATCCACAGTTGCAATTACCTCGAAATAAGGGGAAGGAACCTCAGGCCTTGACGGGGGCTTGGTCCAGTATTTCACGGCAAAGATAACCGCCGCGGTCGCTACGCACAACACCAAGACTGAACCAATTACTTTTCTCTCCAACTCGGGTTCCCTCCACTGTATTGTAGTTTGAGAAATTGAGTAGGCTTTCGGTTAAATAAGCCGCGATGAAGGTATTCGCATCTAAAACCAACTTCGACAATTTCCACTCCAAAAAAATTACAGCACCGCGCTAACTAGCCTCCTTATCTCTGCTTGAACTTCGTCGCGTGAGCGCGTGCCATCTACTATTTTTAGCCCCTTCCATCTTGCGATACGCAGGTAATTTCGGCGAACCCTTTTTTGAAGCTGCAGGTTTCTTTCGAACTCATCTAGCCTGCGCGATGACTTGATCTGGGCAAACGCGATTTTTGCGGGCACATCGATCAGGATCCCCAAGTCCAGCCTGAGCGCATACTTGTTAATAAACCCGTCCGCTTGCTGGCAGTCTTAGTGCCTACTGGTACCTCGAAGGGAAAAGCCTAAAGGGGGTACTTGGGATAAATAAAAAAGCAGGAGTTAATTTCCATGCGGAAAGGCAAACTTATTGTTTTCGAAGGCATCGACGGCTCTGGATTAACAACTCAAGCTGAGATGTTAAAGGGGTGGCTCGAAAGTAGAGGGTACGAAGCGTATTTAACAAAAGAGCCAACTGATGGGCCAGCAGGCGTTCAATTGAGACTTGCTTTGAGCAAGAGGCTCATTATAGACCCGTTAACAGTGGCACTACTCTTTGCAGCAGATAGGATGGATCAATTATACTCAGACATAATTACTAAGCTCGAAAATGGCATCATTGTCATATGTGATCGATATTCCTTGTCATCGTATGCTTATCAATCGCTTGATGTTGAGCTAGAATGGATTAAACAAATAAATTCCAAGTGCATAAAACCGGATTTAACTATAGTGTTAGATGTGCCTACAGTGATATGCAAACGGAGGATGCAAAAACAGCGTTGGCATGTGGAACTGTATGAAGAAGAAAATAAACTTGAGCAAGTTCGAAACGCATATCTTCGCATTTCAAAAAATTTAAAAGACAGTGGTGAGTTAGTGGAGGTAATCGATGGCAATAGGCCAAAAAATGAAGTTAGCAACAATGTGATACGAATCGTTAAAAAATTGTTGTTAAAACTCTAATATGGCAAAATTATGGTTGATAAAATACTTACAAAAAAGGAAATTTTTGAGCTTGCAGAGAAAGTGATAAAGAATTTTGAACCATCTTGCGTTCAACCGGCTTCATATGATGTTCGAGCAGGGGATATAGCGATATTTGCTCATCCTGATGGGCATAAGTATATTTCCTTGAAGCACCAAAAAGAAATAACAATCCATCCCTTTGAAAGCGTCGTAGTATATAGTTATGAATCAATAAATCTTCCAAGAAATATGGAAGGATATGTTTGGATTAGATCATACTTTGCTAACAAGGGGCTTAGTTTTTCCGGGGGGAGCATTGATCCAGGGTATAAGGGGATTTTGTTTTTAAGTGTAAGGAACGTCGGTCCGGGAGATATTACAGTAAAATATCAAGAGCCGCTAGTTTCTGCAAAGTTTACAAAACTGAGTACGCCAACCGTAAGCTACTCAAAAGAAGAGTTTTTAGAAATTCCTCAACAGAGGTTGCCACTGCTGCCCTCCAGAAGTATGTACGATTGGGCTGAAATAAGTGAAAAACTTGATAAATTAAATGAATCTCTAAAGAAACTAGAATTTGAAAGTAAGTACACCAGAAGAATCTTGGAAATTTTTGTCATGGCAGTGATTATTGGTTTAGTTGTAGCTTTAGTTGAAGTCCTTCTTACAAGGGTTTTATAGCAATTGAAATACTTTTTAACTAAAGTTGCTGGTAAAATTTTAATAGAGGACTTCCAGCAAAATTTCGAAAAGCTAAATTATTCGCCAAAACTTTAGTTTTTTAACCCTATACCTCACCTAGCGTAAATTTGGGCTGCTCATCCTATGTAGCTATCGCTTAGCCCAAGGGTATGGGCAGGCATAACAAGAATATAATGAAGGCCGCTGCCGCGAGCGATTTCTGACGTTTTGACAATTTTGAAACGTCGTCGAGTGCTCCCGCGTGATGGCCCCTGAACAGCAGGAGGATGAGGAAGCCGAATATCCAGAGGGGGAGCTCGGGGGTAAAGAGGCCGAAGAGGAGCAGGGATAAGCCCAGTGCACGCGTGAGCCCGTAGTGTCGCCCCCGGCTCATCACCCCACGCGCGACGTGCCCACCGTCGAGCTGCCCGGCGGGGATCAAGTTGAACATTGTCACGAGAAGCATCACCCACCCTGCGAATGCGAGTGGGTTAGGTTCTCCCAATTGCATGCTACCGGAAGTGAGCAGTTGGAGCATGACGAACATCGCTGGCACGAACCCAAAATCGGGTGCAGCTGGGTTTTGCATCAGACCGACGGTGATGAGTGGGAGGGCCACGAGAAAACCGAACAACGGGCCACTCGCCCCCATCTCGACCAAAGCCTCCTTCGTCGGGATAGGACTTTTGACACTAATAACTGCACCTAGGGTACCGAGCATTGTCGGCGCCGGGATAAAATATGGCAATGTCGACTCAACCCCATTTCGCCACGCTGCAATTTTGTGGCCGAGCTCATGCGCCCCCAGCATCAGCATGATCGAGCCGGAGAACAGGGCAGCGTATAAGGTCTTCCCATCGAAGATCCAGTAGTAGCCAGCCATAAAGGTTGTCAGAAAGGTTGCCCCCAGGAGAAGTAAATTCACCGCGATGTTGCCTCTGCTGATGCGCGGATATTTCACTATAATTAACCTGAGCTCGCCTTCACGTCCGCGCATCACCGGCAAGTAACCTTTCTGTTTAGCGACGACCAACAGGGAACGAAATGAGCGTTTCGAGTTCGGCGCGGCCACTTCAAATTCTATCCGGCCCTTCGAGGTGACAAAATCCGAGATTTCGAAATACTTCGCCACGAGCGTTAAAAGTTCAGCTAGCCGCTTGGGCGGCTCCTTGGCTACGACCCTCATATTCATGCCGCATCGTGGACACTCGTCGGGTAATAGTTCTCCGACCTCTCGCCCCGACATCCGGTAATCGGAGTACTTGCATTTGAGGCACTCGAGCTTTGCGACAGGGGGTTTCTTCATCCCCGTCCCACCTACTCTTGATATCCCTGCCACCGCCGATAGAGCTTGTGCTCCACGCCAATGACATCGAGAATTCGCCCGACGATGAAATCGACCAAGTCTGAGATCGCCTTCGGTTTATGGTAAAACGCTGGCATCGCTGGCAAGATTGTCGCCCCGGCGCGCCGAAGCTTGATCATGTTTTCGAGGTGAATGAGATTGAGCGGCGTCTCTCGAGGGACGACTACCAGAGGGCGCTCCTGCTTGAGCATGATGTCGGCGGCTCGCGCGATCAAATCGGTCGCCGCGCCACTGGCTATCGCCCCTAGCGTCTTCATGCTGCAGGGTACAATAGTCATACCATCGACAGGATAGGAGCCGCTAGCCGGGGGCGCCGCGAGGTCATCGGGCGAGTAGCTCCGCGTAGCTAGCCCTCGCAACTCGTCGACAGTTTTGTTCAACTCCAGCTTTAGGATGGTTTCGGCCGCTCGCGAGACAATTAGGTCAGTTTCAATCCCCAGCCGTTTAAAAACCTCGAGCAACCTCATTCCGTAAATAGCTCCACTGCCGCCTGTAATTGCTACGATTAAATGCATTGCATCTCCCACTGTTTTCTCTTGAGGTTATTTAACTTTGGTGGCGGGAAGTTCCCTTCCTTCAGGGAGGGGATGAAAGCCGCCCGATTACTTTCGGTGACCTCTCCCCGAAAGTCGCTTAGTTGGATATACCAACGAGTATGTGAAGTCACAGAGTGAGCGTTGATGTACCTGACTCAAAAAATCCGCATATTCCCGACGCCCGGACAAGAAGAGGTACTTTGGAAACTCTCGGAGCGGTGCAGGTTGCTCTACAACTTCGCTCTTGCGGAACGCGTCGAGACTTGGAAGCAGGGAAAGCGCGTGGGCTACCGCAAGCAGCAGAACGATTTGCCAGAAGTAAAGCGGAAGTATCCCAAATACGGATGGGTCTACTCGAAGGTACTCCAGATGGTGCTGCGACAGCTCGATGCAGACTACAAGTCGTTTTTCGCTCTCTGGAAAAACGATCATAAGGATGCTCGCCCGCCCCATTTCAAGGGCAGGGGATACTTCGTCCCGATGCTGTACAACCAGTCGGGCTTCAGGGTCGAGCGCGGAAAAGTCGCACTTTCGCACTTCTGCAACGACGTATCGCTTGAGTTCGAGATTCCAGAAAAGTTCGAGTTCGGGCTGGTGTATCAGGTGACGGTCTACAAAGACGGCGAGGATTTCTACCTCTCAATAGTCTATGAGAGGGAGGAGAAACCATACGCTGACAATGGACTGTATCAGGCGATTGATCTCGGCGTGGAAAAGATAGTGACGGCTGTGAACTCGCATGGCAAATTCCTAGAAGTGAAAAACCAGCGTCCCGACAAGTATTGGCAGCCGATAATCGAGCAGCTCCAGTCGAGGCGCGACCATTGCAGGCGTGGTTCTAGGAGGTGGAAAAAGCTGAACCGAAACCTGAAGTGGTGCCAGCGGAAGTACGCCAATCAGCTCTGCGACTTCCAGCACAAACTCAGCAGGAAAATGGTCGACAACACGAGGGCGAACACCCTGATTATAGGTGCCCTCGAAGTCAAGCAGATGGCACAATCGAAGAAGGTTCCAAAACCAATGAGGAACGGGCTGAATCGCGCCACGCAGAACATGGGCACTCTTTCGCGCTTCGCCAGATTTCTGACCTACAAGGCCACGCTTGTGGGTAAAAGAGTAATAGAAATCGACGAAGGTGGGACTACGCGAACGTGTTACGTTTGCGAGCAAGTGCATGAGATGAAGGTGTGGAATAGAGTTATGGGGTGCGAGTGTGGGAACGAGCTAGATCGAGATAGAAACTCAGCGGTGAACCTGATGCTCCGTTTCCTCTCGCAGAATGCCAAGTGGACGGGCTACTCGCATTTCGCGGGTAATCTGCGGCAAACAGGCTTGCTGGCTCCAATAGGAGCTGGTACGCACCCGCAGGAAGCCCCGCTCTTTAGAGCGGGGTAGTTCACTCTATTTCCTTCACCCTTGTGGCAACCGCGTCCCCCACGTCAGAGGTGCCGGATTTGCCGCCCAAGTCATATGTACGTACTTTGCCTTCCTTCAGCACATCGATAACTGCTTGCTCGATTCTATCTGCGGCTTTTTGCTCACCGAGATGTTCGAGCATCATCTGCCCGGCCAAAATTGCAGCAAGCGGGTTCGCACGGTTTTTACCTGCATGCCTAGGTGCAGAACCATGGATTGGCTCGAACATGCTTACCCCTTTGGGGTTGATGTTACCTCCCGGAGCGAGCCCAAGTCCACCTTGAATCATGGCTCCGAGGTCGGTGATGATATCGCCGAACATGTTGGGCGTAACAACAACTTGGTACCACTCCGGATTTTTCACGAGCCACATTGTGATCGCGTCAACGAATGAGAATTCGGTTTCAATCTCGGGGTAATCCTTTGCCACCCGCTCGAAGACCTCACGCCATAGGCCATAGACGTGGGTCAAAACGTTGGCCTTGTCGACAGAGGTCACGCGATTCTTACCCTTTTTGCGGGCCAGCTCGAAAGCATAGCGGATGGCCCGTTCCGCCCCCTTTCGGCTGATCACGCCTATCTGGTAGGCTATCTCGTCGCGGTCGACATCTATATCCAGCCCGAATTTCACGGAGTAAATCGAGCGGAGGACATCCAGCTTGGCCTTTGATTTCCCCTTCGCCCGCCCACCTATCGCGACGTAAAAGTCCTCGGTGTTCTCCCGCACAACGTAGAAGTTTACATCCTCGGGACCCTTTCCCTTGATGGGACACGGGACTCCAGGGTAAAGCCTCACGGGGCGTAGGTTGATGTACTGCTCAAAGTAGAAGCGAAGGTTGAGCAGGATGCCCTGTTCGAGTACTCCGGTACCTACGCGGGGATCGCCGAGGGCTCCAAGGTAAATCGCATCCATTTTGGAGAGCTTTTTCAGCCCATCCTTCGGCAAGAGTTCCTTAGTCTTGAGGTAGTGCTCGGCCCCATAGGGAAACTCGACGAACTCGAAACCCAGCCCTGACGTTGCCTCGGCCACTGCGCTCAGGACCTTTATCCCTTCTCGGATGACCTCCGGGCCTATACCATCGCCCGGGATGACTGCAATTTTGTGTTTCAGGCTATCACCTGCTGGTCACGAAGCTGATTACCCTTAAATTCTGCTAAATTAAATGCTTCGGCGGTAATTTGGATGGATGAATCTAAAAAAATCAGGCTAAACAATCGCCTGACTTACTTGGCTATAGGGATACTGGTTTTTTGCTTCATGCTCACGCTCGCGCTCGTGATACTGCCCCGCCTACCCCGGCTCCCGGATTCCTCTAACAGTCCAGGGGAACGGAGACTTTTCGTTTCCACATGGAACTTCGCATGCACGCTCATGTGGGCGATGGTCCTCCGTATCCAAGTGTTTAACGGGATATTTGATTCCATCAAGCGAAAGAAAGCTAGACGCGGCGTGACACCATGGGTAAAGTTCTGGTTCATCGGTTCGACTTTGACCGGTTCGGCGACGATAATTTACGTGTTCCATAGTTTTGTTACGGCGCCTCTGGTGAGCTCGGTGTACGATGTTTTTACCACAATTTCAATCGTATCGTGGTTTGCTCTCATGGTTCTTACTACCCTACTTTTCTTTTCAAGGGGGAAATGCTCAAAAAAGGTTATCCCCGATGTGGAAAAAGCGCTCCCCGTGCACCGACGGCTCCTTGCGCCCGCCTCTGTGCTTTTCTTCCTTTCGACGTTTTTGTTTCCGATATTCTTTCTACTTTAGACCTTCGTCACTTTTTGCCCTGCACCGCCTTCACTATCGCTTCCGCCATCTCCCTCGTACCCACGGCTGAGGGGTCGTTGGGGTTTTCCTTGAAATCATAGGTTACATATTTTCCTTGGGCGATTACCCTTGCCACCGCGCCCTCTAATTTTTTCGCCGCCGTTTCTTCACCCAGATAGCGCAACATCATCACACCCGAGAGGATCGCTGCGGTGGGGTTAACCTTGTTCAACCCCGTATATTTTGGCGCGCTGCCGTGAGTCGGTTCGAAAACGGCGATTTTCTCGCCGATGTTCGCCCCCGGTGCCACGCCCAACCCTCCAACCAAGCCCGCACAGAGGTCCGAGAGTATGTCGCCATACACATTCGGCGCAACTATCACATCGTACAAATGGGGTTTTTGCACAAGTTGCATGCACATGTTGTCCACGATTCGTTCCTCAAATGCTATTCCGGGGAACTCCTGCGCCACCTTTCGGGCGGACTCCAGAAAAATACCATCCGAATATTTCATTATGTTGGCTTTGTGCACGGCGGTGACCTTCTTGCGCCCGTTTTTCTTTGCGTAATTGAAAGCGAAGCACACGATTCGCTCGGACGCGAAGTGAGAGATCGGCTTCAGACTAATTCCCGCGTCCCGCCTGACTTCAGCTTTCTTCTTTTTCCTCACAAATTCGATGAATTCCTGGGTTTCTGGAAGCCCCTCTGCGAATTCTATTCCAGCATAGAGATCTTCAGTGTTCTCCCTCACCACCACGAGATCTATGTTTGAGTACCTCGAGCGCACCCCAGGGTACCACTTGCATGGTCTCAAGCATGCGTACAGATCGAGTGCTTTCCTTAGGGCTACATTGACGCTGCGGAAACCTGACCCTACCGGTGTGGTTATCGGTCCCTTTAGGGCAACTTTATTTTTGCGTATGGATTCGATGACCTCTTCTGGAAGGGGTGTTCCGGATTTTTCTATGACTCCTGCGCCAGCTTGGATCTCCTCCCACTTGATTTTAACTCCTGTAGCCTCGATGCACTTCTTCGCCGCTGCAATGACTTCCGGACCTACCCCATCCCCGGGAATCAGGGTAACTTCGCGCATGTTAGATTCTCAGATGCTATTTTTCTCGTATGCTTCTTAAACTCTCGCACGAATTTAGAAAACATCGACCCTTCTATTTTATGGAATGAATTTTTTAAATGCGCCAGAACTTGAATGGTATTTTGGGTATCCCCTAGTTTTGCTCGTGATGGCAGTTATAGGTGTTACAATGTTGTTTTACTTTGGGAGAAAAAATGGTTATGAAAGTTCACTC
>Ga0315312_1000418_pt1 | contig 53280 bp, 53 predicted proteins | sample TDP7_MG_FD_203629 | JGI IMG/M metagenome (GOLD analysis project Ga0315312, IMG submission 203629) | Freshwater sediment microbial communities from Lake Towuti, South Sulawesi, Indonesia - TDP7 | ecosystem: Environmental > Aquatic > Freshwater > Lake > Sediment | place: Indonesia: South Sulawesi... | reverse complement strand
GTAAAACAAATATTCCACTAGTGTCTACATCTTTTATTTCTATACCGCCTACGCTCAAAGAAATACATCTTTTATCTTCAGGGTCAGAAGGGAAGTCACAAGTGTCACTCAAAAACTCGAGATTGTTTATACCCGGCTGTAAACCTAGAGGAAGATTTATATGCCCACCTTCCTTGAAGGCAAAAAGTTGCCATATATTTCTCGCGTTAAAAATGATTTCTATTTCTCTATCTCTGATGAATGATTTCAAATAGATGCTAATTATCTTTGTAGAAGGATGTATGTTATTATTGATAATTAATAAACTCCCCTCATTTCTCATGGATGTGAGATTTCCTTCTCCTAATCCCAGGTACCATCCTTTATCAAAAACTAGTGTTAAATTGCGATTTTCAAATTTTTCTAATGATAAAATTGATATGTCGACTATACCGATGGATATACAACGGAAATCTTTATTCCTTTCGATATCGTCAACGACTGTACAGTTTTCAGTAGAGTGTAATGCAATGATGTTTTCGCCCTCTTTTAGAGTTACAAGTGTATTAACTATTGTTCCTTCCTTAAAAACAGCGAAATTGTTGACCAGTTGACCATTTAAAATTAAATCCATAAATCTATCTATATTGAATGATTTAAGATTCAATTGGATACTTACATTCTTTGTTTTGTTTTCAAGGTTAAGGATCAATACTTTTCCATCTTGCCTCATCCATGAAACATTTTTCTCAGGTAAGTAGAAATTTTGTTTCAAAATAATGGTTTGATTTCTTGCTATAGGATTTAAAGAAACATTATATAACCCTATGCTCAAGCACCTATCGTCATATATACCTTCTAAAATGTTAGGTATGTCACAACCATCTAAAGATATAAATTTGAATATGTTAAGCCCAGGCTTCAAATTCATCTGATGCGTGGTAATTTTTGAAACTTCGGTATAGACAGTAAAATTCTCTACAGAAACATCGTTCAAATAAAATTGAATATTTCTATCTTTCGTGTAAGATCTTGTATAAAAACTTAAAGTCATGGGTCTTTCAGAGTTTTTGTTGTATATTAAAAATGATCCTACTGCTCCCATCCATCTTTCTCCCGATTTTTCGGGTGGGAACCACCCTTTATAATGGGTCAACTCTTCGGGTAGGCTGCAAACGACATAAAGAGATGATAACAAAATAAGACAAAATAATATAGCCAATATCCTCCACCTGTTCTCTAAAATGATCTTTTTCCTATTTTTTGTGAATACCTCACTCCACCATATAAAAACGCAAACTAGAGTGATAGGCAACAAAGACAGGAATGGAACATGAAAATAAAATAAATAGTAAAATTCTCTTTGTTCGGGTGTAAGAAATCTTATATCTGGTGTTACTCCGTTGATTAAGCCTTCAAACAATCTGCTTCTAACACCATTGGACAAAAACATCGGTAAGTAGTAATCGTAAATTGGATTTGTTAGAAATTCAAAACTTTTGATTTTATTAGAAAATTCTGGAGCTATAGTAGTGCGTGTCTTTTCCGCAAGTTCGTCTGTTGAAGGTGCGACGCCGACGAAGTTAACAAAAGTTGAATAGATAAAGAGTAAAAATATAAGGCACATCATTTTTTTGCTACTTTTTTGGAAAACAAAAACCAATGGTACTACTAAAAATAGAGATATGGGCGTGAGGTATCTTGGTCCAAAATAAGACCCCCACCACCATTCACAAGAATTAGCGATAATATAGAATAAAATCAGTATTAAAATCAATAAAGACTCTATTCTGTATTTTTTGTGTGCATAGAAAATACCCAAGAAAGATAAAATTAAGATTGGGTAATAGAAAAATATCCCTTTATAGCTGTCGAATGTAATTCTGTAGAAAATGAATGGATCTGGTGACTGGAAGCCTTTTTTTATTTCCCATATATCGGGATCTAGATAACCTCTGGCTAATGTATTAAAAAAGCGAATGGAAAAAAAGAATGGAGAATCAAAAATTAAAAAGTTATAAATTATGAATGGGAAAACTCCCAAAATTCCACCCAAAATGAAGTAAGGAAGTTTACCTTTTTTTATTAAAAGAAGGTAAACAATACAAACAAAGGCAATTATAGCTGTTAATATGCTGACTGTAATGGCAAACCCAGACGAAATCCCAGCCAAAACCAAATACTTATTGTCAAACCTTTTTTCCATTCTCATTTTAAATAGAAGATAGAAAGCAAGAAAGGCAAAAAATGTTGCAACACCATGATCTAAAAATACTTGCCCGTAAGGGAAAATCAATGTGGCAAATCCTGCTATGAAAGTTGCGAAAATTCTGTGAGATTCATTACTGTCCCAGAATTTTACAAATTTATAGACAAGAACGACTGCGAAAGAAGAAAAAAGAGAAGACGTGAAAATTGTGACAAGAATCATAGTCATTAAATGAAAAAACCCAGGATTGAGTGGATCGGTTATATAGGCGCCTTTCACACCAAGGAACAATTTCAGATTATACTGACCTGCTTGATGAAATTGAATAAATTCTTTTGGAAAGAAGTTGTAGTAAATGAATTTCCAAGTTGCATAAACAGGAACCGCTAGAAATGATAAACTGGGTTCTTTATCTGTGTAATAATGACCCTGATAGAAGGAGCGATCGCCTGTGTAATTGTAGAAAGAATCTATGGTAAGTCTGCCTTCGTCCACAATTGCTCGTGTTAGAGCAAGTCTACTGTTTTCATTTGCTCCTCCCCAATGAATAAAAAATGAGTAAATGATGAAAAAAGTGAGAAAAATCTTAATTTCGGTTTTATTCATTAATCTCATAATAATGATAATTGAAATTTAAATATTATAAGAAAAAAACCCCAACTATAGTTGAGATGAATCGAATGGTAAAAGCCCTTCTTATTAATCCCCAGTGGATAATACCAAAAGGTCATGAAGAAAAAATAGTGGTACCTTACCCACTTGGTATTTCCTACATAGCTGCCTTTCTAGAGAAAAATGGAATCGAGATTAAAATTTTGGATGCATTGGCCGAAGATTTTGAAAACAAAACCGTGTTACCAAATGGTTTTGTAAGATTTGGTTTATCAGACGAAAAGATTTTAGAATATGTCAAGAATTTTCAACCAAATGTTATAGGCATTGGTTGTTTATTCACAAGTCAATCCGAAGCCATGCATAACCTTGCCAACCTTTTAAAAACTAATTTTCCAAACATGCCCATAGTGGTTGGGGGTGCACATGCCTCTTCATGCTCGGTAGAAACCATGTCTGATAAAAATATTGATTTTATTATTCGCGGGGAAGGTGAAATTACCATGCTAGAGCTTATGAAGACTTTAGAGGAGAAATCAGACCTCTCAAAAGTCAAAGACATTTACTACAGAAAAAACAATGAAATAAAATATAGTGGGAAGAGACCCTTAAACATGGAATTGGATTCTTTCCCTCACCCCGCATATCACTTATTGAATATGAAAAAGTATTTTGAAGCTGGAAGAATAGGGAAAGACTCGAGAAAAAATGTCACAAATGAAAAGTGGGTATCAATGATAACCAGTAGGGGCTGTCCCTATTCTTGCTTCTTTTGTTCTATAAGGAATATTTATGGGCAGGTTTGGAGACCCAGAAGTCCGAAGGACGTATTGGAAGAGATTGAAATGCTTGTTAAAAATTATGGTATAACTCATTTTCTCTTCGAGGACGATAATCTTACTCTTGATGTGGAGAGGGCAAAAAAGATTTTCAAAGGGATTTTAGAAAGAAAATTAAATATTACATGGGAGACACCAAATGGTATAAGAGCTGATAAAATTGATGAGGAACTAATTAGGCTGATGAAGAAATCCGGTTGTGTGTCGTTAACTATAGGCATAGAATGTGGCGATCAAGGTTTTCTTTTAAATACTGTAAAAAAGAAATTAAATCTGCAAGATGTAATTAAAATTACAAAATTGGCCACAAAATACGATATTCCTCTAAACGGTCTTTTCATTTTGGGCATGCCTAAGGAAACTAAAAAGACTATTAATAAAAGTATATCATTCGCAAGAAAACTTGCAAGAATGGGTATGTATCCTATTTTCAACATAGCTACACCCCTGCCATCGACCGAAATGTATGAAATAGCAAAAAGGGAAGGATTGTTAATAAAAGAAATCGAGCCTTCAGACATAATGCTAATTAACGATAATCCGCTGATAAGAATTAAGAATTACACTCCAAAACAACTTGTGAATTTGAGTAAAAGGGCACTTTTATTGTGTCTGTTTGACATGTTAATTTTTAGTCCAGAGATGTTTTTAAGAAGATGTAATCCAAGAAAAATATTCAATACGATTAAGACAATTTTTTCGTAGTTTTAGCAACTTTCCAAACAACATGTGGATTATATTTCTTAAGCATATCCAATTTTGCAAGTAAATTAACATACACTTCTAAAAAACATGCCATTAAAAAGTAGGGAGCACAATGCCATTTTTGTCTCAGGAAATTTGAAATTATTGCAATTTGATCTTTAAAAGGACTCATTTCCAATACAGAAGGTGTGACACCGCTCACTTTTTTAACTTTAAAATGACCGTAAATAATTCTTCTTCGTTGATTAATTAATTCTGACGCAACAGATGGCACTTTGAAGTAAAGTTTTGCTCTTTTCTCAAATAAAACTTTCAATCCTTTTATTTTACATTGGGCTTCTATATATCCATCATCATTTATGATATCTTCTGGGATACTATCGCATATTCCACTACGAACAGCAAAGAACCCTCCGTCTATATGTGCAAAATTTTTCTTTATAGTAAAGTGTTGTTGTGCTTCATTATGGACTTCCCATATAACTTTTGAAACTTTTTCTACTAATGTGCTGTTGCCGACAGGAATCCTACAACCCGTTACAGCTCCAACTTTATTATCATTAAAGTATTCTAGTAAAAATTTTAGAGAATCGCTTTCAAGGCAACAGTCGGCATCTATGTTTATAAGAATATCCCCCTTGTAGGTTTGGAGTATCTCATTAAATGCTGAGGCTTTACCCCTCCTTTCGTCTTCAACGATAAGCCTAATTCTTTTATCTTTTTGTCTAAACTTTTTCACTATTTCACAAGTCCCATCTTCACATCCACTAGCTACAACTATAATTTCGCTTATTTTAGAATTTTTAAGATTTGTATTTTGTAAGAAGCTAAGTAAATTACCGATATTTTTTTCTTCGTTATAAGCGCAAATGCCCATCGAAACAGAAAACATTCTTATCTAAATTCAATTTTGTGGGTAATACTTAAAAAGTTACATAAAGGTTATACTTTCTCAATTTTTACTGGGCCATCAATCCATATAGTCCCGGGGATATTCAATTCTCCTTCACAATATGGAGCATCTTTAGTGGGGTCACAACCAGAAATGTCAAACTTAAATACCCCATAAGTATTTTCCGGTAATTTACTTGTATCAAATTTATGAGTGACATAGTGCCATTTTCCATCTGCCGGGAAAGATATGACCCCGCCAGGACATTCATACGGGTGTAAGAATGAATCATCTTCTTTTGATCGTGCATCATATCCGACACAGATTTTTGTCATATTCAGGCTTCTAACATAAAAAGAGACTTGGTATGTGGATGACTCTAATCTTAATTCACCAACAATAAAATCGTGCGGAATTACAACCCAGCTAACACCAAGAAAATCAACTCTCACACTTTTATTTCCATCATATGCAATGTCATCCACCCATGTGATTTTTTCTTCTGGGCTTCCAGCTTCAAAACCCCAGTTACCTAGGATTCCAGCATTCCATGCACCATCTTCAAAGGAAGGATTAGAAACTGGAACTATTTTAGAAATAGGAAAGTAATATAAAAGCGTGAAAACTAATACTCCAAGAATAACAGCTAGTGGAATTAAAATCTTTATTAACCCGCCTCCTTTTTTAGGTTGTGTTATACCTTCCTCTAATTTTATCGATTTTTCGGATGATTTTTGAACTTCATCCATAATATTAATGTCATAACCCCTTTCTTTAAGAACCTGCTTTATTACAAGGGGGTCTGCTCCTTCTTTCAATTTTTCCTTGACCCATTTCCGAATATTTTCTTCAAAAACCATTAATTAATAATATTTTCCCTATTAAATATAAACTAATTATTTTGGGGAAATGCCGAATAAAGATTATATAATTTTTATAGAATTCTTAAATGACTCTCATAAAAAGAAACATCAAAAATTATCTTTCTGTGTTTTTGCACTTGGTAATTAATTTAGATGTTGAAAATAATTTATATGAAAACGTCTATTCCAATCCCTACAAAAGACGAGCCAGCTAAAAAGGCAGCTTCCCTAAGTTTTCTGACCTCTTCCTCTATCCTTTGGAGCCTTTCAACCATAGCTTATCCCGCCTCTAACATCATTTTCGACAGATTATTTTTTATAAATATTTGTTACGTCTAAATTTATCGTTTTTAATTGATCGTATACCTGCTTGCATAGAATAAGACGAATATATTTTCTTAATTTTCACAATAATTTCACAAAATTACCGACAAAAACTTAAAAATTGATAAGTCTAATGACTTTTTGGTTTTTAAAAAAACTATAAAATAATTATTTGGTTTGAAATTTGACAAAGGAGTCGTTTAAATTCTTCTTTTCCTTTAAGCAAGCATATTTTCTTTTCTATAACCCCTCCATTGCGATAATTTCATTACAATTATTAAGTAGTTCGACATCAATGTTTAACATTATGTTAATCATTATGTTAATCATCGGTGATTAAGATAGATTTTGAGGACCCGAAAAAAGCAATTATTTCCTTATTAGAAAAGCATCCAGAAGGTTTAATGATCACCACCATCGCTAAGGAGGTAGGGATGAACAGGCTCACGGCTGCTAAATACATTCACGAGCTCATGGGTGCTGGCAGAATTGTTCAACGCAAGCTAGGTAGGGTGAGGCTTTGTTATTTAAAAACTAAAAAAATGAGAAATGGGGGCTTTTATGTCTGGGAAAATTAAAAAATTTATTTTGGGAATTGGGATGGAAGTTATAATTTTCATCGGTCTAGCTATCTCCGCATACGCCTTAACATGTCAGGTAAGAGAAAACGCTTGTAATGCTGGCGAAAATGCCCTGTTTTCCATGTTCTCGACGACCAACGCGCACGCGGGCTCTCACGGCTATTATTCGCAAAAGGTTTGTTGCGATGAAGTTACAGCATCGGTTAAAGATTCTTGCTCAGCAGACGAGTCAGAAATCCTTTCTTTCTTCCAGGCTAACAATAGCCATGTCGCACAGGCAGGCCATTATTCGAAAAAATTATGCGCAAAGTATACGACTTATCCTTTGGGGTGCTCGATAAAAACTTCTTGCGATTCTGCAAACGAAACTTGTGTGGTGTCTTTGCGCTCGCAAACGAATTCGCATGTGGCCAACTGCGACTATCATTCATATAAGCTTTGTTGCGGAAAACTGCCCGATCTATACGTCAACAGCTCTTCTATCGTGAACAAAAGCCAGCCCGTCTTCGGCAACCCCGTAGAACTTAACATAACCGTGTGGAACATAGGCGATTCTGCGGCCACGCAAGTAAATGTGTCGTGCTATGCGAACGGGACTTACTTCGATTCTGACGTGATCAATTCCATCCCACCGGACGTTTCCATGCAAACGCCAAGATATGCAAGCTGCACGTGGATAGCAGAACGCATTAAGAATAACATCTCTGTGAGAGTAGACCCAGATAATAACATTAAAGAATTGAACGAAAGCAATAACGAAGCTTGGAAAATAATTGATGTTAACATAGGTCCGACAATCGTAGACTTGTTACTTAACGGCTCTTCCTCAAACATAACTGTGGAAAGGAACTGGGCTGTCAACATAACTGGCACGGTAAACAACACAGAAGGCACGCTTTATCTCTACAATAATTCAGTTTTAATTAAATCATGTGCAGGTGCGAGAAGTTGTACTGATATAGAATCTCATCCGGCAGCTGTGGGAGCGGAGTTCAACATAACAGCTCACTACCCATCTACGCAGAACTATACTAATTCGAGCAAGACATGGTGGATAAAGATAAACAACAGCCTTCCGACCATAACAGCACCGGTGTACAACGAAAGCGAAGTTTTGAGAGGAAGAGGCGTGTACATTTCATGCGACGCCAAGGATGTAAACGACAACTACGACAATCTGAAGGTGAACATATCTATAAGAGATACGAACAACGTCTGGAGCAACGTCTCTGCCGGAAAAGCTGGCGAACCCACATTTTATCGTAGCTATCAGACTAATATATCTTCGCCCACCTCGCCTTTAGGAACTTATTTGGTTGCATGTTCTGTGGAAGATTTGAATGGCGGCCGTGCACAAAATTCATCCACGTTCTTGGTCTGGGCTGGCGCAACTGTTAGCATAAACCTCAACGCAACGTCAGTCGGTTGGGGAGAACCCGTGAACGCATCTGGCCAAGCTGTATACAATGACACTGGCTATGTGACATCCTCTACTGCAGCGATCAAGATCAGCGGAAGCACAAAGTGCACGGATCCAACCGATTCGGTTGGTAGGTACGATTGCGTGTTTACAGCTCCGCAAAGTTTAGGAACGTATACAGTGATAGTAGAAGTAACAGATAAAGATACGGGAAAAGTGTTCACAAACAGCGCGACATTAACTGTGATGACAACTTATGGTGGAGCAAAGCCGATTGTTGCTGAGCAGGTTACTTGCTACGAAGAACCTAGGATAGTTCAAAATCCAGACGGAACCATAACGAAGACTACTGTGAGGATATGCGTGTGGAAATAAAATATAGGAAGAGTATGAAAAAAATAAGTTTAATTCTAGTTTTAGCAACATCCCTATTAATATTCATTTCTCCAGCCCATGCTACGCCGATTCTTTATAATCCCTTTCCTGCAGATGGCAGTTATGTTGGATACGTTGAAAAACAACCATTTTATATAAACATTACTGAAAGCAATTTGAACACGAACAATGCAACTTTGTATGTAATATCTTTGGATTACTATAAGGAGGGTGGTCAGTGGGACTCTCATAAAATGAATTGTACCGGTTCTGCCCCATCTTGGACGTGTTCATTTAATAAGTCACTCGTCATAGTTGGTTCGGAGACTGTAGAGCTTTTTTATTTTGAAGCAAGTGATTATTCAGGAAACACAAACTCTAGTGGTAATCAGACAAACCCGTGGAGATTTACAGTAGATATAAAACCGCCTGATATAACCTTTGAAAATCCTAAAAATGAAACTTATGTCTCTGGTATGGAAAATATAACGTTGACAGTTTCTGATACTGCTTCTGGAGTTAATAAATCTTCTGTTATGTATTCCTTCGACAATTCCACTTGGTTTAGCATGACCGTCAATACTCACTACACTGCCAAATGGAGCACAACAAGTTTGGCGAACAACGAAACTACATACGTCTACGCAAGGGCGAGAGATATGGTGGGAAATGAAGCGAAAAAAAGAATAAACGTAACTGTGGATAACGAACTGCCTTCTATTTTTGTGATAGAGCCAAAGGTAGGAAAAAAAGTAAGCGGCATAATATTTTTAGAAATAAATGTAAGGGATATCTATTCTGGAATAAACGCATCATACGTCAAGTATGCAGTCGACAGCATAGAAAGAAATATGGACTGTTCCGGCACAGCTAATAACTATACGTGTGACGAATATTTTGATACAAGGTCTGTTGGAGACGGTACACATACAATAAATTTTTATGTGAAGGATAATGCTGACAACCTAAATTCTGCGTCCGTTCAAGTTGTTGTGGATAATACTGTTTTATCTGCCTCGATAACAAACCCGACAAATAATGCATATGTTCGTGGCATAACTCCTGTCAACGTAACTTTAACGCATCCCGAAAAAAGTGAGGGGATAAAAGTTAGAATAAATAACATTTGGTACAACATGATTTGCACTGGCGCTAACTGTTCATACTCTTGGAATACTGTAAGTTTAGCAGACGGCCCACAAACTGTATTCGTAAATGCTACAAGCAACCTAACTTATTTAGTCTACAGCTCTGTATCGGTAACCGTGGACAACACAAAACCACAGCTGCTGATAGACTCGCCCGCAGCAGGAGAAGTAAACGGAACGGTCTATCCAAAAGTTATAGTCACGGACAATTATGGCGTGGTTGATACAAAAACAATTTTCAACATATCCACGTTCTCTCTTAGCATGGCTTGCTCAAGACAGGAGGGAGGTAAAAAATATACTTGCGGCGGAAATTTTAACACCAAAATATTAATAGATGGTAACTATGTTCTTTTCTTCTATACAGAAGATTTGGCTGGAAATCAAAACTATACTAGCGTTGTCTTGTCTGTGAAAAATCAAATAACAAATATAACTGCGACTACGACTACATTGCTAAATGTCACGACAACGACTTTAGGATGGAGCGGCATTATAGCCATCGGGGAAGCTATAAACAAAATTTTTTATGGTTTTACTCAACTAACGCCTACTAATTTTTTAATAATTGGGATTTTAGTCGTGATAATCATTTGGGGCGTTTGGCAATTGAAAAAAATTATTTCAAGACAAGACGCTTGGGAGCAATTGAAGAAAAAATGGTCGAGGAGGAAATAAAATGAAATTAAGTTCAGAGGAGATATTAGGATATGAGTTATGTTGATGTGGCAGTTGGCATTGGTATGTTCATACTCTTCTTCGGTTTAGTGTTGATGCTCTCCATTAATTACCTCGCCAGAACGCCTATTGGAGGAATTGTCATAACAGAAATAAGAGAGAAAGCAATCAAACTCTTCAAGCAGTTTTTCAGCACTGCCGGAACTCCATCTAACTGGGAAGAAACTGGTGAAATCCCCTCCGAACTTGGGTTGATTACAACCATATACAGGATTCCGATTGCTGCTGAAGAAAAAAATGTGTCGGGTAGGGTAAACGAACCTGTTACCATCAAGCTGACTTTTGACGACGACTGCGTTAACAAAGCTTGGAACAACACCGTTCGCATATACGATGAAAATTTTAATGAAACAGAATATGAGTTAGCTAAACAGGTTTTCTGTACCAGCCAGTTTTTAAACGAGTCCTTTGTAACATTTAAAGTAAACATATCGAAAAATGAAAACAAGAATTTTTATGTTTATTATTCCAACGACAGCGGAATACCGTCAAAAAACTACAGCTTAACGTTCAGCACAGGCGGTTGGTCCCCTACGAATGGGGACAGTTGGACGGAGGCAAAAACTTATTGGAACAGCTATGGTTCAAGCGGTTCGATTGATACTAATTGTACGGAGAAGTGGAGAGGCAACGCAAGCATACAAATTAGCGGCACATTTGCTTCTAACAGTCTGGGCTTGGAGTACAATCCCACAAGCCTTATAACCGGTATAAACAACAGTTGGTACATAAGTGCTTGGTTGTATGTGGACGACATGACTGGCTTGAATGGTGTAAACGTATCTATAAGCGATGGTAGCAATACGATAGAAACGAGAATTACAGACGTAACCAGCGAGACATGGTATCATTTTGAGCGCGAACTCTCTTCGTCTAAATGGGATGGTTGGAGCACGTTCAACGCATCGAAGGGGATAGATTTTATAAGGTTTTACATGACAAATTCTACAGCTGGCATAACAGGGGTCGAAAAAGTGGACGAACTTCATTTCGAATTGAAGCCGCTTGAAATAAAGGATTTTCCTGAACAATCCGTAGCAGTAGTTTCTAGAAAAAAGGTTGAGGCGTTGAACAACATTAGCTATGAGCAATTGAGGGAAATAACAGGTGAGGATTACAAATTTAGGATAGAGATAAGTGGATGAAAATGAAAGGCTCTTACTACGTTCTCGAATCGATTATAGCAATAGTAATAATGGTCACGACGGTAGCTTTTGTCCTGCAAAAACCGCCGGAAAGCTTGGAGCTCAGTTATGTGAATTACAAGCAAGACGCTTACAACGGTTTAAAAATATCCGAGGAGGTTGGAAATTTGAGAAAAAATGCTTTGAACGGCGACGCAAGCTCTATAAAAAGCGATTTGTCGTCCTACATGCCCATAAGCTATGATGTGGCGATATTCAACCAGACATCTAACCTTACAGCTGTTCCAAGCTTAGACAGCGAGAACATTATAACCGTTAGTTATTTCATAGCAGGCAGGATGGGAAATTATACCCCAAGGGAAATTAGAGTCTACATGTGGGGGATTTGAATGAGATCGAAGGGACAGATGTTTTTGATAGGTGCGGTGATAATAGCCTCTTCTTTGGTAATACTGAAAGTTGTTTCTCGAAGTTCTTCTGTGATGGAAGAAATAAAAACTCTAAAAGTCAGATTCGAGGGCGATATATTTTCAAATTTACTTGCCGAATTCAACAGGACGATGGATTTTTCTTTTTATGAACCATTGAACATTACTAAGAACGTACACGATTTTGGAAACTTTACTAAGAGAAAAATGGTTGAGCACTCGCTAGATTTAAAGTTTGTCTTCGTAGGTTCGCTTGCAAACAGAACCATAGGATATATGAATGTAAGCGTGGTGAACTTATTTGGGTATAACATCAACGCGACTTTGACTTTGAACGATTCACAAACTAATACAAGCACTGTGGTTGATTATGGGCGGTGGGACACGAACTTTACCATCACACCCGGTAGCGATTACATATTGACTGTTACTTATGATTCGACTATCAACAATGTGACAATAGAAACTAAAAGCAACAAAGATGTTTATGTGGGATTTTTTGATGTCTCTTTGGAAAGCTCTGATGCCATTCATAGAAGTGAATATCAGAAATCAATTACACTAAAATAATTTTGTGTAAAATTAAATTTTCTTGCGTTTCTTAAAATCTGCCCACGTAAGCTTAAATGCGATTTCCAGCTTTGACAATCTTCTTTCTAACGAATACATTTCGGCTGACAGTCCACTTAACCAAACGATTAATATAGTTTCAAATGTTGGGGAGCCTATTATTCCTAAATACTTTAAAACCATTACAAAAACTGCTAGTCCCATTAACCCCCAAGCAATTATTCTCGATATTAAATCAATATTATCTGTCATTTACCCGCCTAGCATTTTGTTTGCAGCCAACCCAACCACCACACCAGCGATAACACCAACGACTACGCTTAATCCAAACTCATACTTTAACAATAAGTTTAATAAAGAGGCAACGACAATCACTACGATTACCCCAATTAACAGTGGTTTATCTTCCTTCATCATAAATACAATTACCCTCCCATGCGTTAATAAACTTTTCGCACTACTTATAGTGATAATAAATTGAAATGAATTTTAAGAAAGAAAATTAAATTTAATCTATGAAGAAAGGAGTAAGTGCTTTAATAGCAATGGTTCTTTCCATACTTTTCGGAGTGGTAATGATAACCCTTGTCATCACAGTTTTAAATCCGACTTTGAACAGGGCTAAGGATTCCGGCGCGCTTACAGAAGCTTACCAAAACTTGCCTTTGTTGGACAGCGCGATAAGCGAAGTGGCATCGGAGGCTGCAGGCTCGAAGAGGACTATAAACTTGATCGTCAGCAATGGCGAGTACGAAGTTGACGCGGCAAATGACTACATAACATTTACTTACAACCCGAACGAGGACATGCATTTGAGCGGCAGAAGGGGCGATATTTTCATCGAGCGTGGTCACGTATTCACAGATTTTTTCAATAACTACGTTGAAAATTCGGATGGTAGCCCTACATGGAAAATAATAACTGGAAAATGGAACGTCACGAACTATAAGTATAGAGGAGAAGGTGGGTTGGCTTACCATAACGTTGGAAATCATGATCATTTCAAGTTCAGCGGGACGATAACAAATATAAGCGGTCCTACGGGCGGACAGATATTTGCTGTGCCTGGTTCTCCTGCGAATCTTGTTGGTTTTTGGCCTTTCGATAACGGTACTGGTAGTAAAGCTTACGACTGGTCAGGTAATACTAATAACGGTACTCTTACTAACATGAACACTACTGGCAATGCCACTTCTGGCTGGACTACCGACTGCAAGTACGGAAGCTGTTTGATGTTCGACGGGGTGAACGACTGGGTGAATATAACTCCAAGCCCAACTTTAAATTTGAACCAATATACGATATCCATTTGGGTTTACATCAGAGCAACAGATATCAAACATATACTTGAACTTAAAAACGCAACTGAAAGAAAGATAAGGTTTTTCGTTGCTAGTTCCACCAAAGTAGAGTGGGATGTGTTGCCAGGTGAAATTGGTAACCGACAGGCAACTTATAGTTTAAACACATGGGCTCATTATGTGCTTACTTTTAATGGGACTACTGCAACAATGTACACAAACGGCGTTTTAGAATCAAGCACAAATGCTGATATGTCTCTTACACAAATAGGCAACATTAGCATTGGCAGTACGACAACTCCCACTTTGTTTATTAATGCTACTATAGACGAAGTGAAAATCTGGAACAGAAGCTTGACGGCAGATGAAGTTGCTGCTGAATATGAACTAAGCACTAAAAAACTCGCTGCAACTGGTACCATAGAAGCTGTCAGCCAAAGCACAAACTTGACTATAGTTCTAGCAAATCCGGACGGTAAGACAAAATTCGACGACATAAAAGTTAACGAAGACGATAAAAAATTGAAGTTGATAATTCCTTACACGAACGTAGATTTGAACGGCACCGGTAGCTTCCCGGCAGGGCAACATCGCGTTGCGATAGAGCATATGGGCGTAAACAGCACGACGAACAAGCCGGTTATACAGATAAGTTAAGAATAGAAATACTTATAATAGTTAAATTAATTTTATCTTTAGTGGGTGTTTGAATGTTACAGGTATGGAGCGAAAAATATCGACCGCAAAAACTGAGTGAAGTTATAAACCAAAAGCATGCTGTAGAAAGAATAAAGGCCTTTGTCGAAGAGAAAAATATTCCCCATATGCTCTTTGCTGGACCGGCTGGAGTTGGAAAAACTACTGTTGCTTTAGCTCTCGCGCACGATTTGTACGGAAAGGAATGGAGAACAAATACTCTTGAACTCAATGCAAGTGTCACTCCAGATACTCCTATAATGATTAGAAAAAATGGTAAAATTAGAAGAATAAATTTTGGTCAACTTGCTAAGGAATATTTTAAATATAAAAAGGAAAAAGTAGTTAAAACAGAGGATTTAGAAATTCTATCATTAGAGGATAATTATAAGATAAAATTCATACCTGTCTCTAATATTTCTAGACACAAAGTCGATAAAATAGCCAAGATAAAGTTTGAAGGTGGATTTATAAAAACGAGTCTTAACCATTCGGTAATTATCATAAATGAAGGGGGTGAATTAGTATCGAAAAGAGTAGAAGACATTAAACCGAATGATTTATTAATTACTTTTAAAGACGTTTTAGAAGGTAGTAAAAAATCATTAAACTTAATTGAATATAGACCACAAATTTTCACTAAACTTAAAGAAAATTTAATTGTTAACTCCAAAATAAAACAAATTTATTTGAACATAAAAATGAATAAAGAAATTGCATGGCTTCTTGGTTTATATTTGGCAGAAGGATGTTCAGTTTTGCAAAATAACACAAGGGGGCAAATTGTTTTTACATTATCTTCTGAAGAAAGAAGAATGGGAGCAAAAATACAAGGAATTTTAAATAAAAATTTTGGATTAATTTCAACACTTGAAACTGCACCATCCGGCTTTGATAGAAATAATTTTAGTTCGATTCAAATAAGAGCAAATAATACTCAATTAGCAAGATTCTTTAAAGATAATTTTTATGAAGAGGAATGCAAAAAAATTGCAAAATTCAAAAGAGTACCAGATTTTGTTTATAATTGGAGTATCGACAATCGATTGAATTTTCTAAAAGGATATATGGGTGATGCGACTGGTGATTGGAAAGATTGTGTTAGATTTTCATCACGATCAAAAGAAAATCTTATAGATATAGCATGGTTAGGTAGAATTTCTAGTTTAGAAACTTCATGCTTTGAAAGAGAAGCAAGAATAATTTGGAAAAAACCAACCTCTTTTTATGCTTTGACAAATTTATTGCCTTTTGAACCTTTTGCTAAGTTATTTGAATATTTGGGTATACCTAAAGCGAAATACTTCTTAAGACATCAACTTTATGGTAAAAAAAGTAAAAGAATCTCGAAGAAATTACTCAAAAAGTTTTTCGTAAATGCTTTAAAATCAAAAATGACTTTGAACCAAGAAATTGAAGAATTATTTAACAACTGCTCGAAATTATTAAATTCTCCTCTTTCTGTAGTAAGAATTAAAGATATTGAAATATCCAATTGTTATGATTATGTTTATGATGTTTCTGTACCTGGAATAGAAATGTTTTGGGGCGGAACTGTGCCTATACTCTTACATAATAGTGATAGCAGAGGTATAGATATCATACGCGGTCAAGTAAAGAATTTTGCAAGAACAAGAACGATGAGTGATGTAGGTTACAGATTGGTCGTGCTTGATGAGGCAGATGCATTAACCGCAGAAGCACAGCAAGCTTTGCGTAGGACGATGGAAAATTTCACTTCAGTTTCTCGCTTCATTCTAATTTGCAACTGGTCTTCAAGAATAATTGAACCTATACAGTCACGTGCAGCAATCTTCAGGTTTAAACCGTTGAGCGAAGCTGACCAGAAAAAATATATCGATAGAATCGTAAAAGAAGAAAAATTAAAAATTGATAAAAAAGCAATAGACGCGATAATTTATTTGGCGGAAGGAGATTTGAGAAAAATTTCTAACTTGTTACAAGCATCCGCTGTTCTTGGTAAAAAAATTACCGAGGATACAATATACGAAGTGGCTTCTCAGGCTAGACCGGATGATGTCAAGAAAATGGTTGAATTTACTTTAGAAGGAAGGTTTGAAGATGCTCGTAAGATTTTACAAGACATGCTTTTGAGGCAAGGACTATCGGGTGAAGATATAATTCGCGAAATTCACAGGCAAATTTATGATTTGAAGATAGACGAAAAGGACAAGATTAAATTGATAGAAACTTGCGGTGAATACGAATATAGGTTAAGTCAAGGTTCTTCCGACACAATTCAGCTTGAAGCCTTGTTGGCCCAATTTTTAGTTTTTTCTAAGAAGTGAAATAAATGCCTTGGTCAGTTAAATACAAGCCTAAGAATTTGAAAGAATTTGTAGACCAAAAAGAATCTGTAGATGTTTTTATAAAATGGATAAAAAAATGGAAACCTAGAGTAAAGGCTTTGCTATTTCATGGTATGCCTGGCACAGGAAAGACTGCCTTGATAGAAGCTTACGCTACAGAAAACAATTTGGAATTTATCGAAATGAATGCTTCTGACTTTCGCTCGGCTCTACAAATAAGGGAAGTTCTTGGTCAATCGATGCTCCAAAAACCTCTGTTCAAAAAAGGTAAGCTGTTTCTTCTAGACGAAATAGATGGTCTTGTGGGAAACGAAGATAGAGGAGGTGCTGGAGAGATAATAAAAATAATAAAGGAATCGCAATTCCCGATTATACTCACTGCTAATCATCCCTACGATTCAAAATTAAAAACGTTGAGAAATTATTGCCAACTAGTTGCATTCAAAAAAATTTCTGTGTGGGATATAGAAAAAAGATTGGAAGAAATTTGCAAGAAAGAAAAAATAAATGCCGATAAAAAAGTTTTAAGACAAATTGCTGCTCGTTCTGATGGCGACTTGCGCTCGGCAATAAATGATTTGGAAATTTTATCGCAAGGAAAAAATTCGATTGAAATAAGCGATTTGGAAGCTCTCGACTATAGAGAAAGGGAGGGAAACATCTTCGATGCGTTGAAAACTATTTTTAAGACAAGGACTGCAAGGACGGCCAAGATGGCAATAGAAAATGTGGACAAAGACCCCGATGAGATTTTCTGGTGGATTGAAAACAATATTGCAAGAGAATACGAAGAGCCTGAGGAGATGGCAAGAGCTTTCGATGCTTTGAGCAAGGCGGACATCTTCAAGCAAAGGATTAAGTCTAGGCAGAACTGGAGGTTTAAAGCATACATGATCGACTTGATGACCGGCGGTGTGGCTGTGGCAAAAAAGCAAATGTACAGAAAGTTCACCCGATACCAGTATCCGAGCAAAATAATAGTTTTGGGAAGAACCAAGTTAATGAGAAAAGAAGAAAAGGAAAGATTGTTAGAACTGGCTAAACAACTGCACTGCTCTACGGAAAAGGTGAGGACTGAGTTTCTGCCTTATCTTAAGATTATTTCGGGTCAAGTTAAATGAAAGCTTCAATAATAGTGCCAGCGCATAACGAGGAGAAAAACATAGAAAACACGCTTACTGACTTATCAAATAGATTTAAGAATTCGGAGATAATCGTCGTCTGCAACGGATGCACAGATAAAACACCGTATATTGTTCGAAACATCAAAAGACCGAACATAAAGCAATTTAATCTTTCCAAAACCGATAAAGGAGCTGCATTAATAAAAGGATTTAAGGTCGCCAAAGGTGATTATGTCGGTTTTGTTGACGCTGACGGAGCTTTTTCTGTTGACGATATAGCTAAAGTTATTAACGAACTTGATGATAGCGATTGTGTCATCGCTTCAAAATGGAAAGGAAGAAATTTCAGTTCTATCAAGGAATCGGTAGGAAGAAAAGTTAGCAGTAGAGTTTGGAATTTTTTAGTCAAGAATTTATTGAGATTGAATTTTTCAGACACGCAAGCTGGTTTAAAGTTTTTTAGAAAGAACGTCATCGATTCCGTTGGCTACGACTTTGCCTGTAAAGGCTTTGAATTTGATGTAGAACTTTTATACAAAATTAAAAATTCCGGATTTAAAATAAAAGAACTGTATGTGCCTGTTAAAAATACAAATAAAGGCACCTTCAGCGTACTGCACACGCCAAGAATGTTAATAAACCTTATCAAGTTTTGGATAAAAACTTAAAATAAAAAATAAGGCAGAGGCCAACCAAAGAAAGCGTTATTCCCATGTAGTCAGAAACTGCATACCCATAATACAACCTAATATTTTCTTTTTCTGGAAAAATAAGCATGAAGGATGGTGAAGCAAGGTAAATTTTATCTGCGCCTTCTACTTGCCAATTCGGAAAATATGGAACTTTCACCAACAACGGTTTTCCTATGCATGAAGTTTTTATATCTATCTCCTCTTCTTTTACAGTTTCTTCGACAGAACAGCTCTGGACAATCGGAATTTTAGTTAAGTTCGTCAAATCTTCTGAAACAATTTTAAATCTATTTACATCTTCTCGACTCAATTTATTTACAAAAACCAAAGGAACATCTATTTCATCTGCGTCCCTAAACCATTCTAGAGATGTGCCTTTCCAATCATCCGTTTTGAATAAGATGGGCTCATATTCAGGCAACGTAACATAACCTGTGGCATTTATCTTGTATATTTCTATGTCATCAAATTTTTTCAGAAAAGTATATTCCTTATTTTCTTTGACGGAATTTTTCAATTTTTCGGATGTGGCAACTACATAATTGACATTAAAAAGCTTCAAATGTTTGGTACCGTTTTCTACGTCGAAGGTATTGCATATCAATCCTGGTATTGGACACGTCGAAGTTTCTGATAGTTCTGATTGAATGTTAAAGACAAACGGCGACGATATAGCTCCCTCGATATACAAGCCTTCCAGTACTGGTTTATCGGCAAATAGAGGTATGGATTCGAACGCTCTGGGTGTTCCGAATTTATTGTGAGAATTCGAATATTCGTGCATCACCCTTCCCGGAGGCAAAGAAGCTAAATAATCGTTTATTTGTTTGAATTGATTCCACGCTGCCTTTCCTTCAAATCCTTCGTAGTTCCATGCTATCCACGTTGGAATGTAGCTGACATTCTGTTTCACCCAAACGGCTGTTAGAACTAAAATTATTAAAGGCGTTATCCATTTCAGTCTTGTTTTTTTAAATAATTTCGCTACGGTATAAGCTGCGATGAACAACGAAAATAACTGCAGAAATGGTATGAATCTTATATCCGTAAGTCCGACAAAAGGAGCTATTCTATACATCGCAGCAGAAACTAAGAGGGAGAAAGTCAAATATAAAACTCTTTCATCCCTTTTTCTTAAGGCAAGAAAGACGCCAAAGATAGTCAACAAAAAGAACGGCAATAATATTTTTGGAAAAATAGAACTCAAGTCGCTCAAAATCCAAATGTAGTGATAAACGCTCGAGTAGCCCCTTTTTAATAACAAAGGAATTAGCCAGAATGATACAAGCAAAAATGAAAGGAGGTATAATTTAAAAAGATATTCGAAGTTCTCCTTTAGCTTGCCTTTTCTTAAAATGAAAAATATAGACGACAGCGCTACAAAGGCTGCAGTGTATACGTGAGTTAAAAAAATTAAGGCAAATAAAATTGAATTTGATATCAATAATTTTTTTGATTCCATGCCGCTGTACAGCGAACCAAAGAGTAGAACCGTTAGGGCCAAACTTAAACTATAAGAGAACTCCCCTGCCAACGTGCTAGGTATGTTTCCTCCCCACATGCTATTCGCTTCCATGAAAAGGAATGGCAAGGCAAAAACTGCGGCTATTATAGGTGCGGGGAACTTAAATTTCATCATCTTCATCGAAAAGAATGCAGCTATTGGCAAAAGAAAGGTTCCGAGAACTGTTACAATTTTAAATGCTATTTGCAATGGCATTGTATAGCTCAAAAAAACCATAATGAGAAAAGGCAAGAAAAAGTAAAACTGAAATAAAGGTAGACCGGCATACCATCCTGGACTCCACCCAACTATTTTTCCTTTAGGAAGAAGATGGTCTTTCAAATATTGCGCCGGATAAAAGTGCGAAGCGGTGTCCCCCCCGGAAGTAATAGTCTTTGAGAGCAATAAACTTGGCTTGAAGTAAGTCAAAAGAAAACAAAATACGAGAACCATAAGCGTTAAATTGATTATCGCCTCTTTCATTTTCAGAAATTTTTTTATAAATATCATAATGAATTTTCTCTATTTCCTTTAATAAAATTTTATTTGGTGACTACAAAAGAGCTTCCGAGCTTTACGGTGGGAGAAACAAGCCTTATATCAAACGATGTTTCTAATAAGTTGCTGTTGCAAGGATTGGTAATGGTATAACTAAAATTGAGGTCTAAATTTTTTATCGATGAGAAATCCTTAACAAAATTTTTGTATTCGTCCAAATTATAGGCGAGGTCCTCGCAATCTTTACTATTTTTTACAATTTCCACGGCTTTTTCTTTTACGTTGTTAAAAATAAAAGGCTCTTCCCTCAGAGCAACGGCAGAAGTATCGATTATCGTATAAGGCTCCATCCACTTGCTTACAAAATATAGCACGCTTACTATGGCAAAGGCTGACAAAACAAAAAATTGGGCTTTTCTAGAGCTTGACAAATTGCGCATGCGGAATGCCATTAATAAAAATAATATTTTCCTTTGTAATAAATCCATTTTTTTCTGCCAAATTAACAATAACTTTGCCGATTAAATTTCCGATGGTTGCCCTTTTCATCAGCCCCAGCGCCATCTTTTCGTCTACAAGTTTTTCCCCGTAGAAATTTTTGCTTATCTTTATCTCAAATTTTTTTGTATCAATACTCTTGTCCATCAGATCTTCGTCGCAAATGGCAACAACTATATCATACTTTGTGACAAATACTTTGCTCCAAAACATCATATCTGCCTTAGCGGATATTTACAACCGCAAGCTTCGCACTTCAAAAAATAAATTCTATCTTCCTTTATAATTTTTGTGTCTGGTTTGTTGCACTCTTTACAATAGACAAACTCCTTAGCGTAATCCTCGACTTTTTTCTGAATCATCGATGCGGGAACCTTGCGCTGTAGTATTAGGATAGAACCTTGCACATTGCCAGGTGTGGCTAATTCTTTAAACAAAAATTTAGAAAGATGTTTAGAGTCTCTTCTCAATACGGACAGAACTTCTCCAAAATTTTTTACGAGAGTTTTGTTGCCCTGTGTCTCTGTTTGTACGGTTGGGATTTCAAACCTATCCTTTTCCTCTACTTCTTTTGGCAACTTTTCCATAGCTTCCTTGAGCATCTTTTCATAATCAAATTCCATAGATATATTTAGTTAAGAAATAATTTTATATCCCTTTCAACTCAATCTGTCTTTGTATATCGTAGGGCATATTCCCTCTTTTACACCATCCTCTAATTGTATCCGTATTTATCTTTAGTATATCTGAAATTTCTCTATATGAATATCCTTTTATTCTCAACTTAATTGCATTCCAATAGTCTGATTCTTTAAACCCTTTAACTTTACATTTATATTTTATTGATTTTTTTAATATCCTCTGCTTTCTTTCAATTGTAAATCCAATTCTTTTATAAATTATAAAGAGATTGTCTTTACCAGAAACAATCAATTTCCAAACTTTTTTCCAATCTTGATAAAAATAGAATCTTCTTACACCAAGTTTAGATAATAGATATTTTATGTCATCTAGTCCTTTCTTGTTACCAGAAGCAATTTCAATACAATATTCTCTTGGTGTTGCTTCAGAATCTAAAAACCCTCGTAAAAACATTCCAGTTATTTTCTCATTTTTTGAATTCATTATTTCTTTTGGAACTCTCCAGTTTTTCTCTTTAAATTTACCAACAGGATCATATCTAGAAATATCTTCATAAATTCTTTTTGATTGTAGTCTAATGCGAAATGCTTTTTTACATTTGTAAGCTTTCTCTCTAATTTTTGTTATTGATGGTGGTCTTATCTCTAATTTTGCCTTTAGAGAATAAGTTTTTTCCAAACTTTTTTTAAATCTTAATGCAAAATCTAAATCAATTGTAAGTAGAGCTATTGCGTAATTTTTCTTTTTATTACTTTTGTATATACTTCCATCTCCACATAATACACCTAGAATATAGGCTTTATCTTTTGTAAATATCTTACTCATTTGTGGTATTTTGAGTCCACCAACCGGTCTTCTTTTAAGTTTATATTCTTTCATCCGGTTTAATATGGTCGCCTCAGAACAATTATAAATTTTTGCAATTTTTTTAAGAGATAGTTTCTTTGTATAATACAATTTATTTAAGGTACTCTTATCTATCACGAACTTCTTAATTCCTCCTGAACTTCTTCTCCTAATTCGAAATTTTTTTAACCAATACCATACTGTACATTTTGGAACATTAAACTTTTCTGCAATTTGTTTTATAGATAACTTGTTTTTTATGTAAAGTTTTTTAAGTAAATTTTTATTTTTATATAGTTTCGATTCCATCATAGTAGTTTTAGTTTAAAGATAGTATTTAAAACTTTGGGGGGTAAACTTCCGATAAAAAGTTTAGAGGTTAATTCGTTTTATTCGTCCCACGAGGGGTTCATATATATCGCCGGAAGAAAGCAACTCGTTTATAGCTTTTTCAATCACGTTTTCGGGAAGGTCCGACAAATCCAGTATCTTGCTTATCTCCACACCTTCTCCGTCGTCCAGGCTCTCGATGAGTTTAAGAATTTTTGGTTTGTAATCAACTTCTTTTACAACTTTCAAATTTTCCAAAATTACTTGTAAGCTCTCCCTATCCGAATCGAATCTTTTGACATGTTCTACCAACTCTTCTTCCGACAATTGCTCCCTTAATTTTTTTATTTCTTCCACAATTTTTTTCTGTTCTATCAAGTCGTTCAAAATTTCGAGCTTCCTCAAACTCTCATAATTTGGTTCAACTTTTCTAACAACTTCTCCGTTTACGTACAATTCGCCAGTATATTCTTTTATCTTGCCTATGACTAAAATCAAATCTCCCACTTCTGCATTGGCGAGAATTTTTGTAAACTCCCCAAAAGTTTTTACTCGGATCGCACTAGTGCCATCGTCCACGGTAATTGTGGAATAACCTCCATCGTCGCTTTCAAACTTATCCGTTACCGTCGCTACTAAATTTACTCTCGAAATTTTTTGACCATAAGGCGTGATGATATAGCTTGGCCTCATGCCTTCCTTGCTGCCTGGAAAATACCTGCTGTCAATTATATCGGAAATTCTTACCTTTTTTGCCGTCAATCTTTTCGCTGGCATAGCCATCCTTAAGTTCTCCGAATAAAACCAGTAGCAGGACTGAAAAGGTCGCCCGCTGCTAACGCCCTTTCTAACATTTCTTCTATATCTTCTATTCCTTCTGCCTTACCTCTTCTTATTATCTCATCCTCAGGAATGTTTTTATCAAAGGCTTTGCTAAGTTCTTCAATTATATCCCAGAATGTCCTTATCTTGCTCCTTTGTTTAGAAGTGATGTGGCCTTCAACCCTGTCTATGTCTATCTTGCCAGTTTCGGGCTCAAAGCCGAACTGCCTCAAAGAAGCTTTCATTAGATTTATAGCGCGCAAGGCGTCTTCCTTCGTTACCTCATCTTTTAGTTGCACTTTTGCGGAAGCTTCTGCTAGCCTGATCAACGCTTCGTACTGCCTTAGAGTTATCGGCACGGGCGCTTCTTCCGAAGCGACCCTTTCCCTTAAACTAACGAAGAAATCTTTTAAAGCATCTCCTGCTTCTCTTGTAAGCTTTGGATGACAATTCTTCCTTGTATAGGCGATGTATTTCTTTAAAAAATCGGATTCTATCGCAGGTTTAATTTCCTCTTCTTTGAAATGCCTAGCTTTTAAAATATGTTCAGCAACTCTTGCGTCCAATTCGGGGTTTGGTATATCCCTCAAAGCAAATTTTAAATCGAACCTAGCCAATAATGTCTCTGACACGTCTATCTGCTCCTTTATCGGCATGTAGGGGTCAAACCTTCCGTACTTTGGATTGCCTCCTCCCAGAATAGCAGTTTGTGCGGGTAGGGTAGCGACTATATTTGCCTTCGCTATTGATATGGTATTTTGCTCCATTGCTTCGTGCAAAGCGATTTGGTCAGTTTTTTCAATTTTCTCAAATTCGTCTATGCAAATTAAACTTCGGTTGCACATTACTAGTGCTCCGGCTTCTAAAACCCAGCCACCAAGAAATTCTTCGTCTCTTATAACAGTGGCGGTCAGACCAGCACCTGTCACTCCCTTGCCGGACACGTATCGACCGCGAGGAATTAAAGTAGAAACGACTTTCATCAAAACTGATTTGGCAGTACTCGGATCTCCGACTAACAATAAATGGATATCCCCCCTTACTCTGGATTTATCTTTTTGTACGTGTTGTTCGCCACCGAACAGTTGCAAGACAATAGCTTCTTTTATTTCGTCCATCCCATACAGCGCAGGGGCAATAGAAGCAACTAACTTGTTATATATTTCGGGGTCTTTCGCCAGCTCCATAATTCTTTTCTCGTCTTCTGGCCTAATTTCAAGTTCTTCCCATTCTACTTCCACGCTTTCAACAGAATTTGCATCCATGTAAATTTCCATTTGCCTGGACATTGTCCTTCTAACCATCCTAGGCATCTGCTTTAAAATTCCGACAACTTTTATCCTGTTCCCAGGATCGGTTATATTTTGCATTCTTGGCGACGTTAAATCTTCCTTCAAAAATATCATCACTTCGCTCGGGCGCTCGCCAGTTGTTATTTCAAATGGCTCTTCTATGGCAACCCATCTGGCGTCGTATAACTTTTGGTCAATTAATCTAAAGCCCTTCCTGTTGCCGCATTCGCACATGAGCGGCCTTTGCATCATCCTCTCGCTTTGAATTATGTTGATTCTATTTCCGCACTCTGGGCAAGAAAATACTGCTTCGGATACTTCCGGGCGAACCTCGCTTGCCCTTTTGACTATTCCGTCTACTGCTATTAGCTTGCCTATGTGCTCTGCTCTCAAATTTCTTATCCTTATTTGTTTAGTTTCAGGTAAATTGAAAAATCTTATTTTAAGTCTCGCTTCACCAAAACCTGTATCAATTTGTTTTGCAGATTCCTCAGCCAGTTCTAAAAATTCCTCAGGACTTTCAAGTAAGTAATCCGCTACTTCCACATCAAATTTATCTAAACTTTTGAAGTCGATCATAAGAGATTTTTTTCCTTCTTCTTGAGCAAGCATTAAATCGTAATAATAAAATTCTCTTAGAAATTCTGTAAATTTTTCTATCACGTTTTCTTTTTGAAATTCAAAAGACTTTGAATTTTTTTCCATTTTATCAACATTTGATTTTAAATTTAAGATAATAAAAATATTGCTGAATTTTTTGAGGTCTCAATTCTATTTTTGATGCTTCATAAAAAATAATTAATATATATCTATACCCATCTTACGAGACCTCGCTTCCGTTAGTTCCGATAAAACAGAAAAAGAAGGTAAAATAAACCAGATTTAATATAAAAATAGTGTTAAATTATTTTATTTTTAGGAAAAAAATATTAATTCGTCTATTTTTTAATTAGCGCTCCGATTTGACTCAGCCTTCTCGAAACCTTTTTTACGGCGACGCTGACATCATTAACGCTTCTAGCGCCTGTACAGACTATTTTTCCAGAACCAAATAGTAAAAATGCAACCTTCGGATTTTTCATTCTGTACACAAGACCCGGGAACTGCTCTGGCTCGTACTCAGAACTTTCCAAATTAAAGGCAATTGTATCGAGGTTTAATTTTGCGTTAAGTCTTGCAGATGCGACGATGTTTTCCACTTGTATTTTAAAACTCTTTGGCACTTTCGAGCCCGATCTTTCAACGATGGAAACAACCTTTTTAAAAACAGCATTTACATCCTTTATACTGCGAGCGCCGGTGCAGACTATCTTGCCTGAACCGAAAATTAAAGCTGCAGCCTTTGGCTTGGCTAACCTATAAACAAGACCTGGGAACTGCTCTGGCTCGTACTCCATTCCCTCAGCCTTGGAAACAATTTTTTCCAGAGGAATTTCTACGTTCAATGCAGCAGAAGCAACGATATTTTCTATTCTTATCTTGAAGTCGGTCATTACACCACCTATTTTTATTAATTGCTAAAAGTATTTATATAGAAATTTTTATTCTTTTCGAAACATTTAAAAGTAACTATCTCAACCTAAATAATTTTCTAATTCGAGCAAAAATGAATTTAATTTCCACACTGGCACGATAAATGTACCATTCTCCCTAACTAATTCTTCTTGTAGCCACGTAACTATCGAAGGATGAATTTTTTGATTTGGTTTTACTTTTAGTTTAGTTTGAGCTATAGGATTGTTTTTTATAAATTTGATAAACTCTTTCGTCCTCATTTCTTGCTCCTTTGCGGCATACTTCAAACTAGTCTTTTTGTACCTTCCTCTTCCCCACTCTTTACAGTCCACGCATAGAGCTGTCTGTCCTCTTACTGCGATGATGTCAATTTCATATCTTCTCTTTGTTTTGAATCTAAATTTCTGTTTAACTATAAAATTGTTGCTAATGAAAATTTCAGCTACTATTTGTTCAAATTCTTTCCAGTCAAAGGCTTCTATTATTTCTTCTAGAGGTTTGCCTGCTAAAATAAACTTTCTTATTTTTTTAAAATCCACAATTATATTATGGGCTTAAAATATGCTATATTTCATTGGTCTTTTCATTTATTGTTTGTAATCATTATTTATTTTCTTTTTCGTCTTGATTTATTCAATTTATTTTTAATAATACTAGCTACTGGTTTGGTCGACGCCGACCACGTGTTTCGAATTAAAAAGTATGGTCTTATAAAATGGGTTAAAGATTCCATGGAATTTCATCTCCCAAGAAAATATCCGTTGCATAATTTTTTAGTTTTATTTATTTGTTTGCTTGCTTCGTTATTAATTTTTTACAATTTTAGTCTTGGCATATGTCTCTTATCTGCTACGTTGCATTTACTGTGGGATTTTTTTGAAGATATTACAATATTTAAAATGGGAGTAAAACACTGGAGGATAGAAAAATGGATTTGATAGCTCATTTTATATTTGGTTTGTGGCTCTACAAAATTTTTGGAAATGCTTGGACCATACCATTGAGCTGTATAATTGACATCGACCATTTTTTAGGATATTTTTATGATAGAAGAAAACAAAAGAGGATAGAAATTCCTAATCTTCTTCATCTGTCGTACAGACCTAGAACTTGGGTTCACAGTATAACTGGCGTTTTGATAATTTTTCTACCGTTAATCTTTTTCTCACCATGGTATATTGTTTTGATATCTTTATTTTCTCATATATTTTTGGATAGTTTGGACAAATTGGGCATTTATATTTTACCACCATTTACAGACAGAAGGATGATACATGGTGTGCTGCCAGTAGGTTATCTTTTAGAGGACCCAAACTATTTAAGATTACATAAAAGATCGCACATACCAAGCATATTATTTATACTTTTAATTAGTTTGTTAATCTTGATGGGGAGGTGAAGAATATTCTAATTTGCGGAATCGATGAAGCTGGGAGAAAACAATAAGTCTATATAGATTTTTGTTTCCCAAAAGGTGCTCTTATCGGTCCGATGGTTTTAGCTGGTGTTGTAATCGATAGAAATAAAGAAAAAGAATTTAAGAAAATCGGAGTAAAAGATTCTAAACAACTTTCACCAAGAAGAAGAGAGTTTCTAGCCGACGAGATAGAAAAAATAGCGAGAAATATTGTCATTTTGCGCGTACCAGCTTGCAAGATTGATAGTTATAGGGAAAAGAAGATAAACTTGGATAGAATTGAAGCTATGAAAATGGCTGACATAATTAACATGTGTGGTGCTGATAAAGTTTATATCGATTCTCTGGGGGTCAACACTAAAAGGTTTGAAAATTTGATTTTAAATTACATTACCAATAAAAAAGTTAAACTTATTGTAGAAAATTATGCAGATGAAACCTATCCTGTAGTCGGTGCCGCCAGCATTATTGCAAAAACAAGTCGTGATGAGGCTGTAAGGGATATCGAAAGAAAAGTGGGGGAACCGATTGGTGTGGGGTATAGCCATGATGAGCGTACTCTGAAACTTATTGAAAAACTAATAAAAGAAAATAAAAAACTACCTTCTTATGTAAGAAAATCTTGGATTACCACACAAAATCTACAAGAAAAATCTTGGCAGAGGAGAATTAAAGATTTTATAAAGAAAAAAATAAACATTTAGTATGAAAATAGAACGTTTGGTTATTATCTTGTTTACTATAGCAGGTGTTGTTGGCGGCATAGCATCCGATTTGCTTGCAGATTTAATTCTTTCTGCGGCGATTCCTTTGGTCGTTTATGTAGCACTGCTAACTGTTATGCTCAAGTTTTTTGAGAAAAAAAAGAGAAAATGGTTGATTTATAATAGTTTAACAACCTTTATTTTAATTTGGCTTGTTGTTTGGATTTTGCTCTACAACTTAAGGTGAAGGGATGAGAATTTATACCAATGAATTAAAAAAATATCTTGGTAAATCCATCAATCTATATGGACGGGTCCATGATACGAGAGTACTTGGGGGGATAAATTTTCTTTTACTAAGAGATAGAGAAGGTATAGTACAAATTACAGCTGCAAAAAATAAAGTACCAAAAAAGACTTTGGAAACTTACGAAAAACTTCACCAAGAAGATATAATCTCTGTAAAAGGCAAAGTTGTAAAAAATAAATCTGCTCCTCGAGGCTTAGAAATAATTCCTTCGGAAATAGAAGTGTTGTCCAAAGCTGAAGTTCCTTTGCCGTTAGATCCTCGCGGGGTAACAAAAGCAAATTTGGATACTCGCCTGGATTGGCGTGCATTAGATTTAAGAACACCAGAAAATTTAGCGATATTTAAAATTCAATCAAAAATTATAGAAGGATTTGAAGAATATTTTAGGAAGAATGGATTCATTCAGGTTTATACGCCTTCTCTACTTGGTGGTGTATCAGAAAGTGGTTCGGATGTATTCCCAGTAGTTTATTTTGATAAACAAGCGTACTTAAGGCAAGATCCACAGTTGCATAGAGAATTGCTTATCGTAGCAGGATTTGACAAAATTTTTGATATTGGTCCTAGTTGGCGGGCAGAAAAGAGCCATACAGTCAGGCATTTGACCGAACACAGGACTATCGCTCCCGAAATTGCTTTCATAAAAGACGAATCCGATACAATACATGTGGAAGAAGAGATGATTGTTTATGTTCTAAAAAAAGTTAAAGAAGAATGCGCAGAGCAATTAGAACTTTTCGATAAAAAAATTGAAATTCCCAAACTGCCATTTCCGGAGTTACGCTTTCCAAAAATTTATGATATTTTAGAAAAACTTGGTAAAAAAATTCATTTGGGCGAAAGTTATGATACAGAATCAGAAAAACTTTTAGGAGAATTTGTAAAGAAAAAATATAAAACTGATTTCTTTTTTGTGAACAGATTCCCATTTGCTGAAAAACCATTCTATGTGATGCGGGTTGACGAAGAACCTCAATGGGCCAGAAGTGTTGATTTAATTTTTAAAGGAGTGGAACAGAGCTCAGGCGGGCAAAGAGAGCATAGACATGAGAAAATTATTCAACAATTGAAAGAAAAGAAAATGAATGCAGAAGAAATGAAATGGTTTACGGATGCTTTTCGTTATGGCGCTCCCACTATGGGAGGATTTTCCATAGGCATAGAAAGGTTTACACAGCAACTTTTAGATTTGGAAAACATTAGAGAAGCTACACTATTTCCAAGAGACCCAAAAAGATTATTGCCTTAATTTAAGTTTAGAAGCAAGGATATGGCTGCATTCTTTCTCTTTCAATGAAAAATATTTGCAATCGCAGTTCCACTCGTCCTTTTCTTTATCGTAAATTACAGAATGGTTTTCAGTCTCGCCCTGGACTTCGAAATGAATCCTTTTGTCGGTCTCCAGTTTTCTTTTCACTTTTCCTTCTTTAAAGATCGAGCGAGCTTTATTTTTGATCTCCTCGGAAATTTCATTCATATTAATTAATTAAATTCAAACAAAATAATCTTATGATAAAATTTATAATGGACCATCCGGCTTTGTTCATTTCGGAAGAAAAAATTCTAGTCATCGCGGACCTACACATAGGACTGGAACACGAATTATATGCTTCGGGAATTGTCATACCGCCACAAGCAGAAAAATTTTCTAAACTCATCAACAAGTTAATAAAAGCAACTAAAGCAAAAACCCTAGTTATAGTTGGTGATGTAAAGCACGAAGTGCCAGGAATTAGCTACAGGGAGATGAAGGAGATACCAAAGTTGTTTTCCTCCCTAACAGAAAAAACAAAAGTTATTGTTTGCTTGGGCAATCACGACACCTATTTAAATGAATTGGCGCCAAAAGAAGTAAAAATTTACAGCAGCAGAGGCTTTAAAATTGGCGAATATGGTTTCTTTCATGGTCATGCGTGGCCTTCAAAAAAACTGATGCAATGTGATTACCTTTTCATGTCTCACATCCATCCTGCAATGGAATTCAGAGATAAGCTTGGTTACAGAGCAATGGAACAAGTGTGGGTTACTGGCAAATTAGACAAAGGACTTGTTAAAAGAAAGTATAAAATCAAAAAGTGTGGAAAACTGAAAACAGTAATTTTGCCAGTTTTCAACAGACTTCTTGGAGGAGTCGCACTCAATTCAACAGTCGAGAAGGGGCTAATTGGGCCGTTGCTTGCAAATAAATTTTTAGATATACAAAAGTCGAAAGTTTTTCTGCTAGATGGAACTTTTTTGGGAAATGTCGACAATTTGAAATAATTTAGATGGTTAATTTTTATCTAAGTTTACTCAGCAGTAAAGTGGCGGTCTACAAATTGGACATCTACTTGGGTCTAGACACCACATTTGTTTAATTTTTTCCATTCTTTTTTGAGTTTCATTATTTAGTTCTTCTCTAAATCTTTCTCTCCATTCTGTTTTATTGGTTATTTCCCACTTCGCTCCACATTTGCATTTTCCTTCCTCGCATATTGGAGTATCATGTCCTAAAACCATCGGACAAATTAAATGTCTACAATCAAAATCAATACTGCAATTGGCAGGTTTGCAGAAACAGAACCCTTTAGTTTTATTTTTTGGAATAATGCACGCTGGCTGCCTAGCTTCAGCACAATTCAATTCTGAGCAGTCTGTATCAGATTCGCAGCTAATTGGCATACAAATACATACCCCCCTAGTCATGTTATGTATCATGTAACAAGTAGGTTGCATAAATGTAGGACAACTTAATATGTTTGAACAATCTGTATCAACAGTACAATTAAATCTTCTTGGCAGTTTCAAAAATGTTTCATTTATCTTTGGCATACACATACATACACCTTTAGTTTTATACGGTGATATAATACATGTTGGTTCAAATACAGGGCATTTATCTTCTGCACATCTTAGTTCAGGACACTCAAGCTCAGTACAATTTACATCAGCAGTACAATTAAATCTCCATTTTAGTTCTTCTTCAGTTTTATTTAATCTAGCTAAAATTCTTTCCGCACATATTTCATGTCTTTCTATAGAAGCGTTCATCACTCTTTCTATGACTGGCTTCGAAGCATTTGGGGCTTTTTCCAAAATTCTCTCCAAAACCAAAACATGTTTATAACTCATGTTGCAAACATGCTCTGCTAAAGCTGTTATATTTCTACCTAAAGCTAAACTTCTATTCATTTCTGCTTCCGATCCTCTAAGTTCATCTTCATATCTGTTTCTCAAACTTTCCACATATTGGAGTTTTTGTTGTTTTACCATTTCATTTAATTCTGATAATCTTAAATTTGCATATTGTAATCTTAGTTTAGCTCTTTCTTCGTTATTGAACGTTATCCATAGGCGCACTCTTTCGAAAAATGTTTTTATTGGGTAGAATGGGTTATCCGGCAATAACCCTGGCGTTGGTAGCCCTTCTTCTTGTGCAATTACAACAGTAGCAGTTAAAATTAAACTTATTATCAAACTAGCTATTATCTTTCTCATTATCCTATTCTTGAATTTCCGAATATTTAAATTTAATAAATACTTTCCAACAGTTCTCTTTCTCCTTCGCTAATTTTATCCTTCAATTCCATCAAAGCTTTTTTATCCTCCTCCCCTATGACAGAAATTAAAACATCTCCTCCCTTTATCTGTCTGCCAAAGGTTACCTCTTCCATGCTAACTGCTACTCTCTCTCCTTCCTTAGCTTCCTTTATTATTTTGCCTTCACTCTGTATTTCCTTTATTTTTCCAATAATTTTTCCGTCTTCTCTTCTTATTAGTGTACCAGCCTTTAGTAAGCCTTTTTCTACACTCACACCGAATATAGCTGGTTTGCTTACGCGAAACACAAAATCTCCGCCGAGAATTTTAATTTTAACCGGTCTTGTGACTTTTTCCAATTTTTCTTCCATTTCCCTCTCTTTTTTCTTGTACTTCCATTCCTCGTATTCATCCATCAAGCGGTAGATTACGTTGTTCTGAAAGATTTCTATTTTCAAATCCCCTGCCAAATCCTTTGCTTCGTCTAAAGTTTTGACATTGAAAGCGAGTATAACTTTGTTTAGGTCATTCTTTACATTTTGTGTTTCTATAACATCTTGTTTGGTTACGTGACCAACTTCGGCTTTTCTTATCGGTATGCCTTCGTCTTTTAGCAGCCTGATTAAAGCTTCCAAGCTACCCAAAGTGTCGGCCTTTAGCACGACTCCGTCTATCTCTTTAGTGAATTGTACTTCTTCCACTTCTTTCTTAACTTCTTGTTTAGCTTTTTCTATATCCTCTTCACTTTCAACCGCAATGATCGGCGAACCTGCTATAACGCCTTCCAAATTCAGTGCGGAAATTTTTATCCCGGCAGCCGCGTTTACCTCATCCAAGCTTTCGAACTGCTTTTCCACTCTTATTTCTTGCAAGGGTCTTGGCCTGAGCAACGCTTTAATTTTTGTAACTATCGGTTCCTTTCCTCCGATTACCAAATAATCTCCTTTTTTTGCGCTTCCGTCGTATAAAATTACATCTATCGTTAACCCAAGGCCGCGAACTTCCTTTACTTCGAGCACTGTGCCTCTTCCTGTTTTAGAAAGGGTTAGTCTTTCCTTTAAAAATTGTTGAGCTAAGCCCGCTAACATCATCAAAACTTCGGCCACGCCTTCCCCAGTCGTGCCAGAGCAAGGAACTATAGCTATTTGTTTTTTGAATTTTGTAATCCTATCGAACCTTTCTGCATCAAATCCTCTTTCGGCCAGTTGAGCCACCAATTGATAAAGTTTTTTATCCAATTCATCTTTCGTGCTATCAGATTGTTTAGAAAAACTTTCCGTGAAACATTCTTTTTTATACGGATACCAACCGGGAATTTTATCTATTTTTGTTGCGACAACTATAAATGGAATTTTGAATTCTTTCAGCACTGCCAAGCTTTCGTCCGTTTGCTCCTGAAATCCTTCAGTTATATCTATAACCAAAATTGCAAGGTCTGATACAGCTCCTCCTCTGCGTCGCAAAGTAATGAAGGCAGCATGGCCAGGCGTATCGAGCAGCAAAAGGCCTGGTATGTTTATTTTAATTTTTAATTTTTCCAGCAGCTCGCCACAAATTTTTTTGACGGTGTCGATGGGTACGTAGCTAGCGCCAGCATGTTGCGATAATTGACCGGGCTCTAATTTAGCGACGGCTGTGCCTCTTATCTTGTCTAGCAAAGTTGTTTTTCCGTGGTCTATGTGGCCCACTGTCACTATTATCGGTGACCTTATCATTTTCATCGCCTTATTAATTAAAATTTACAAGCGGTAAATTAATCTATTTAAATCCTTAAATTATTTAGTGGTATTATGGCTATAACTTTACACGACATCACCCCTGTTGGTTTGTGCATAGCGACGCAAGAGCTTTTCGATGCCAGAAGGTTTAAGGCAAACTTTGGAGATAATCTGCTTTTGAGGGCTAGGGATAAAAGGTTGGAACCGGCGCTTAATTCCTTGAAAAGGGAATTGAATTCCTTGATGACGGAAAGGAAATTCTTGGATGGGCACAAGACGGCGATAATCAGCAACATAGATAAAATCTTATCCTTGGTTTCTGCAAGGTATTTGCAAATAGATTTGAGATTGGCAGAAAATATTATTTCGAACGGAAAACAGTTGATAGAAAAGGTATTGAACACAGACAGCTTTGAAGATATCGCAAAGCTAGAACCAGAATTTAAAAGTAAGGTAACGTTGCCCGTATACGAGCTATTTATCGGGGACATGAAAAAATCTAAAACATCAATTCTCTAGGAAATTTGTAGGGAAGTTAGCCGAGTTAGGTTTGGTATAAACTCAAACCGCTCAACTAACCCCCTTTCTACGGCCTTGGCCTCTCGACAAATATTTTAAAGTAAATTGTGACCAAGGTTAGGACGATTAGTATAACACTTACTATTATCCATAAATCTGGATCTGTCCATTCCAAATTAAACCACTATGTAAAAATTCTATTTAGCAAACTATAAGGTTATTGCTTGTACAGGACAGCTTTCAGCGGCCTCTTTACAAGTTCCGTTTTTGCAAGCTTTGGGATTTTTTACGTGGGACTTGCCGTCATTTCCTAACTCGAAAACTTCTGGGCAAATGCTTTCGCATAACCCGCAGCCAATGCATTTGTTCTTATCGACTTTTACCACATCATCACCTCAAACTAAAGGTATACCAGTTATCTTCGATATCGTTAAATCTAGGGATCTTAAATTCTTACTGCTTAATTCGTGAATATTTTTATTTCCCGTTGCTGCAGCAGCCATCTTCACTTCTTCTGTACAAGCTGTAATAAAGTTTGCTACTCTTTTTGCAGCTTCTTCTATATTTAATTTCTTTCTTAATTTTGGGTCTTGTGTTGCAATTCCATACGGACATTTTCCCAAATAACAAAGTTTGCAATAAGTGCAACCCATTGCCACAAGCATAGCTTGGGCCATAAATACCGCATCTGCTCCAAGTGCTAGTGCTTTAGCCACATCGCTTCCTTTACTCAACCCACCACCAATCAACAATTCCTGCTTTGCTTTTAATTTATCTAGGACTCTTCTTGCTTTAACTAAAGCTGCGAGTGTAGGTATGCCAAAATCATCGAGCATAATTCTAGGCGCCGCTGCCGTTCCTCCTTCCATGCCATCTATAGCTATCGCGTCTGGGTTTGCTTTTACCGCTAACTTAACGTCATTTTCCACATCCCCAGCGCCAAGCTTTATTATCACTGGTTTACCTCCGTTAATTTCTTTTATCCATTTTACTTTCTTTCTTAAATCGTCGATAGTTTTTATATCCGGATGAGAAGCTGGCGAGTGTATAGTTTTTCCTACCGGGACTTTCCTTAATTTTGCTATCTCTTCTGTAACTTTTTCTGCAGGAAGCAGTCCTCCAGCCCCCGGTTTAGCCCCCTGTCCAATTTTTATCTCTATCGCATCTGCTTTTTTTATGTAATTTTCGTCAACACCAAATCTTCCGGTAGAATATTGTGCTATCAAAAGCTTTGCTTCTTTTCTTTCTTCTGGCAACATGCCACCTTCACCAGTATTCGTAGCAGTCCCTACCATAGAAGAAGCCCTTGCCAATGCAATCTTTGCTTCCTTGCTTACAGCACCAAAGCTCATCGCAGCAATTAGAATTGGTACCTTTAACTTCAGCGGTTTAGAAGAATTTTTTCCTATTATAGTTTCTGAGGAGATTTTTTCCCTGTAATAATCTATTGGCCTGCCAGCAAGTTGAACTGGAATAAAAACTAAATCGTCAAAGCTTATTTTTCCAAGTTTGTTAGACCTACCTCCAGAAACTAACGGCTTCCCAGTTAATGCCATTTTTTTAATATCATTTGTCCACTCTTCCATCTATTCGCCCTTATTTTTATTATAGTATTCTTTACTTACAAATAAACCACACAGGCAACGGCCCATATTTTTTATTTCCATTTTATGGAAAGCGCACGGGCAAATTATTTTACTATCTTTTTCTTTATTTCCTGTTATAGCTCTGCAGGGACAATATCTAAAGCCGTGTTTCTTCTCATTTGCCAACAAACCTTTGATTATTGTTTCGACTATTCTTTCATTTGGGTTAAATTTGAATCCCTGAGACTCAGCATATTTTTCAGAAATTTTTCGAAGCTCTTTTTCGTTCATAAATTTAGTGCCTCTTTTAACTTTTCCTTATCAAAACCAATTATTATTTTTCCATCTATTTCTGTTACCGGCACGCCTGTCTGTCCAGTTTTTTCTATCATTTCTAAAGCAGCTTCTTGGTTTTCTTGCACGTTTACATCTTCATATTCAACGTTGTTTTCTTTCAAAAATTGTTTTAACAGCTTGCAATAAAAACAGAAAGGAGTAGAATATACGCGGATTTTCATCGTATCACTCTTTTAAAATTCTTCTTAGAAATATTTATAAATCTTAAAATATATAACAGTGTTATAGAAGAGGGTTGGAATGACCGGGGAATCAGTTTGCTGTTGTTGCAAATGCAAGTGCGAATGCAACTGCTAAAACTTTTTCTAGAAGTTTTTCTAAGTCGGAATTAATTGAGATAAAAGATTTGAAAGGACATGAAGAGACTAACCCAAATTATTTAAACGAATTAACGAAAGAAATTGAGGCAGATGGAATTTTGAAGATGGCCATAGCAGTCGACAAAAACACTAATGTCATTCTTGACGGCCATCACAGACTACAAGCTTTAAAACAATTGGGTTATACAAAAATTCCTGTTAAATTCGTTGAGTACAATTCACCGAGCATACATGTTTTTACTTGGAGAAATAGTGGAAAAATAACAAAGGATATGGTAATTGATGCGGCTCTAAATGGAAAAAAGTTTCCGCCAAGAACTACAAAGCACATGGTCCGAATAAACGGTAAATTACGCCACATTTCTACAATTGAAGATGAGGTAAATATACCGTTGGATAAATTAAAATAAGAGGTAATTTCATGAAAGTTGCTAATAATGTAATCGATTTGATTGGCAACACGCCTTTAGTAAAAATAAACAAATTAACTGGTAAAGATGACGCAACCATTTTAGCAAAATTGGAAAAGTTTAATCCTGGTGGTTCTGTAAAGGATAGGATAGCAAAATACATGATTGAAGCTGCCGAGAGAGAAGGAAAATTGACAAAAGATAAAATTATACTTGAGCCGACATCCGGTAACACTGGTATTGGTCTGGCGATGGTTGCTGCTGTTAAAGGATATAAAGTATTGTTTGCTATGCCAGAGAGTGTTAGTGAAGAAAGAAGAAAGATTTTACAAGCCTTTGGAGCAAATATACTGTTAACGCCAAAGGAGAAAGGCACGGACGGCGCAATTGAAGTAGCATATAAGATGGTTAAAAAAGAACCAGAAAAATATTTTATGCCTGATCAGTTCAACAACCCTAGTAACCTTTTAGCGCATTACGAAACTACTGGCAAAGAAATTATTGAGCAGACTAATGGTAAAGTTGATATGGTAATCGCAGCTATGGGCACAACTGGTACAATCATGGGAGCTGGCAAGAAGTTAAAAGAATTTAATCCAAACATAAAAGTTGTTGGCGTGGAACCTTACATAGGCCATAAGTTGCAGGGGATGAAAAGCATGAAAGAGGCTTATGTTCCAAGCATTTACGTGAGCAGAAAATTGGACGAGAAAGTTAAGATAAAAGATGAGGATGCGTTTGAAACTGCTAGACAATTGGCACTTAAAGAAGGTTTGTTGGTCGGTATGAGCTCAGGTGCAGTCATGTACGTGGCTTTAAAGAAAGCAAGGGAGTTGGGCAAAGGTAAAGTTATTGTTGCAATTTTACCAGACACGGGAGAAAGATATTTGAGCACTGAATTATTTAAATGAAGAGGTTAATAAAGAATAAACTAAAATTAAAAATATGCTGAGGTGGCAGAAAGTTTGACGCCTGAAATCCGGTTATGCAGCGGGCTGCAGACCCGCGTATGTGGGTTCGAATCCCGCCCTCAGCTCTTAAGTGATAAAAATGAAGGGGCAAAAAATTCCTATAAAATTGTTTAACACCATGGGAAGAAAGAAGCTAGTATTCAGACCCATAAAACCTGAATTAGTTAGAATTTATAGTTGTGGCCCCACTGTTTACGATTATCCTCATCTTGGACATTTTCGTGCGTATGTTTTTGTAGACATTTTAAGGCGAATGTTGTTATACAACGGTTTCGAAATCAAGCATGTGATGAACATCACAGATGTTGGTCACCTAACTTCAGACGCAGACACAGGTGAGGATAAGGTAGAGAAGAAAGCAAGGGAAGAGAAGAAGACTGCATGGGAGATTTCAAAATTCTACACGAAAATCTTTTTTGATGATATGATTAAACTGAATGTACAGAAACCAGAAAAAATACCCAGAGCCACCGAACACGTAAAAGACATGATAGAATTTATAAAGAAAATTAAAGAGAACAGTTATACGTACAGGACAAGCGATGGTATTTACTTTGATACATCAAAACTCAAAAGTTATGGAAAACTAGCTGGGTTGGATAAGAAAAAGATTGAGGAACTAAAGCCAGGTGCGAGAATAAAGTTCAGCAAAGAAAAGAAAAACATAACCGACTTTGCCCTTTGGAAATTCTCGCCCAAAAATATTAAAAGGCATATGGAGTGGGATTCTCCCTTTGGGGTCGGTTTTCCAGGTTGGCACATAGAATGTTCAGTGATGAGTATCAAATACCTTGGCGAGACCTTTGATATCCACACAGGCGGTGTGGACCATATAACTATACATCATCCGAACGAGATTGCGCAAACCGAAGCTGTTACTGGTAAAAATCCAGCTAACTTTTGGATTCACAACGACTTTGTGATGGTCAACGGAGAGAAGATGGCGAAATCAAAGGGCAATTTTTATACGATGAAAGACATAGAGAAAAGAGGATTCGATCCTCTGGCACTTAGATACCTTTTCCTTACATCACACTACAGGTCTAAAATTAATTTCACATGGAAGAGCCTGTCTGCAGCACAAAAGGCATTATCAACCCTTCGTGAGCACATGTTACTACTAAAAAAACCAGACAAGAAAAAGACAAAAAATGCAAGAGTAGAATTTTACAAAACAGAATTTTTAAATGCAATAAACGATGATTTGAATACTCCAAAAGCACTGAAAGTACTTTGGAATTTGATTAGGCAGGAAAAAAACATAAGTAACAAAGATAAACTTAAGCTGATTTTAAAATTTGATGATGTTCTCGGGCTAAAGTTGAGAGAGGTTAAAGTTGAGAAAATAGAGTTGTCGGAAGAAGTTAAACGATTGATAGAAGAGAGGGAAAAGGCAAGGAAAAGAGGGGATTATAAAACTTCAGATAGGATAAGAAAAAGATTGAAAGAAGAGTTTGGAATAATTCTTGAGGATACGCCAGAAGGAGTTAAATGGAAAAAGATTGGATAAATCTATAACACTGTTATATTTTTAAGTCTTACTTACAATAGAAATAATATGAAACCATTCTGCGAAATAGTAGTTTCGAGTATTTTGCCGGCAGTGAGAGTACTCATTACAAAAGAGTTGGTTCAAACTTATGGCCTCAGTCAAACGAAAGCGGCAAGTATACTTGGCATCACACAGCCAGCAATTTCTCAGTACAGCAAGGAATTGAGGGGGTTGAGAGTACAGCCTTTGCAAACGAATAAAAAAGTTATGAATGCAATTAAAAAAGTTTCAGCCGAAATAGCTTCTGGAAATGTAAAATCAGTTCAGTTGCACGAAAAGTTCTGCGAAATATGCGAGAAAATAAGAAAAGAAAAAATCGTCTGCAGGATGCATGGTATTTCTCCCGATGCTGCTCCGTGCGATTTTTGTTTTAGGTAAATCTTTTGGCAAGGGAATAAGCTACCCCAAACCCGAAAGCGACAAACAACTTCACAAATTCGAGCAAACTAAGGAGTGCTATCGCCAATATCAGCGGCGTGGCTTTTATAAATTGGCCCATCACAGGAAGCGATTCCACTAAGCTTTCGATCTGCCCTGCACCTTCTTGGCCTTCCGTCTGTTGAGCGACTTGTTCTGCTATTTGTTCTTTGTAATTGTCTAAGCCGACTATCATCGCGTCGTACACGGCTCCGCATTGCCCTTTAGCTTCGGGTGGAAGTTGTTGGTACTGCGTCTCCATGCTTTGCTTAAGGCCGTCGACGGTCTGGTTGACAAATTGCGACTGAATGCTTCGAAGGCTTTCCATGTTGGGGATGAAGCCTGTGATTAAATTCGTGTTTGTTCTAATCATCAAGCTTTCATAGCTTTGAAAATTCGTGTACAGAGCCAAAAATAGACCGACGGCAAGAAATATATTTACCCAGCGAAGGTTGCTCGACACCAAGGAGCTGGCGGTGGAGAAATTTGTTTTCCTGACTTCAAAGGTTTTAAAAGAAAACAAACTAGCGATTAAAATTCCAACCCAAGTTAAAAGCATTGCGATGGAAAAATTTGTTAGCAACGCTACTATAACTAAAAACAAAGCTTGTGCAGCAAAGAAGAATTTAAACTCTATTTTTTCCCTGAAGAAAAATAAGATAAAAAAACCAGAACTTACCAGCACTAAAAACGGAAACATGGGCAAAATTATTTGGCTGAGTACGTACCGAAAAGATTTTATTAGCGCGATTAAAACATCTTGTTCCGATAAAGTTTTCATGAAAACGGCGATTACTTCTGCTTCAGTTGTTATCGCTTTAGAAATAGTTAGAGTCGAGTAATGGAGGTATAGGACTGCCAACAAAAAGATTATGCTCGGTATAATAAAATATAATTTCGTTTTCGAATTCGATTTCATCTTTACTTCCTCTTAAAAATTTGGGTTATTTTTCCTAATATTCCTTTTAATTTGTCCCAAACAGATTCTTTTTTTATCGGCCTTAACTCTGGTTTGAATTCTTCTTTCCTAGCTTTACTCCATTTTTCCTTTAATTGTTCCCAAACATCTTTCACTTTACTTTCCTCTCTAGGCGGTTTAAATACATATTTTCCTTTCCCGGGCTTGTAGCTTGGTTTAGTTGGCCAGAAGAGATATATGAGTACGCCAGCGATGGCTACCGCTGCAACTGCTATGGCTACGGTCGTCAACACGAATTTGGCCCTTTCTTGCTTAGCCGTTTCCAATTCAGTTTTTATTTCTGACATCAATGCTTCAATATCATCGAACAACTGATACGCAGAGAAGTAATCGCTTTGGTTTATATACCCCTCAGCTTCGTTTATCTTTGACTTTAGCTCCGAAAACTTAGCTTCCGCTTTAGTCGCATTCACTCCTGTGGCTTTGGTTTGATTTATTTCCTCCGAGAGCTTGCTCATGTTTAATTTGTAAAGGGTTAGTCTGTCAGCTATGACGACTTCCTCTTCGGGAGACGGTATTACCCTAAGAGTAAAATTAGACTTAATTGTTTTTTCAGAGCTGTACGCTTTGTATACTCCAGGATAATTCTTTATCGCCACTTTATCAACGGCAAATGTAACTTTGAATGCTGCCTCCTTGTTTACAGCAAGAATTGCATTAGTAGAATTTACGGCATACCAAGTTGAGTTGATATCCTCGATTGCAAAGGTAATCGTTTGGCTTTTATTTCCAGTGTTCTTTACCACAACAGTTGTAGTATTAGATGATTTTTGTTGCACCACAACCAAACTTTCGGCTTTTGTGAATGCTAGGTCTGCCGCATAGCTTGGGGCAGCGCCGCCTACTCCACCGCCTGGGGCAACACCACCCGATGGAGCGGTAACTGTTATGGAAACATTAATTCCGTTAGGATTGAACCATTGATACGTTGGCGAACCAATGATATTGGCTGTGCAAGCATCAGCAGCAGTGGTGCCAGCAGTTATACTATACCAAATTAAACAACTTGTATTATGTGCAGGTACTGTAACAGTTGAATTTATCCCTCCTCCGAAACATCCAGATGTGGCATCGGTATAAGATATAGTGTATCCCGAACAACTGCTTGGTCTGTTGAAATTAATATAAGAGTTTGATGCTATTTTTGGTCCAAAGTTAGATACATTAACAAAAAATTTATAAGTTCCTGATTGATTACTTATACTAATTGAAGGATTGCAAGGAGTAGTTGCATTGAACATACAACCTGTCGCATTCGTGCTCATGTGCAGGCCAGTGTTGTTGATGAAAAGAGAATTATTTGCACCTACACCCCAATAGCTAAATGAATCTTTTATATAGCTTGCATTAACATTAACATTATATCTACCACCCGGTTGACTTGCAGGAGTACTTACAGTAAGACTATAAACATTGTTATAATAAAGTGGGTTTGTACCATTGTATATACTTAAATTTCCAGTTGTTGGGATTCTATAGGAAGTATTAGTTTCTGTTAACCAGACTGAAAAGTTAGATGTAGTTAATGCTTCTTTAGCTTCTATTTGTGTTGTACTATTTATGTAATAAATCAATGATTCTACTGTTATATTTTCAGCAAGTAGACTATCATTATTGTAAACAGAAGGGTTTCCACCTATAGTACGAGAGGACAAAATTCCTGTAGGTCTTACATCCAGAAGATTTGTTAAATTCAATATTAGAGTTATAGTAAAGTTTTGGTACGGATGTGCTGTTAAATTAAAATCAGTACTATTGGAGTATATTTTTATCCATCCTTGATAAACTGCTGCTGGTAAGGAACTGTTAAAGGTAATGCTTACATTGATAAGTCTAGAACTATTGGCAGGAATGGAAGAAGTTGTGTTATAGGCAAAACTTGCATTATGTAAGCCACTACTACAACTACCAGAATAGCAACTCAAATTCCCTGAATCAGTAAAATTAACACTTAAGTTATAGATTCCTGGGTTGTTTATGTTAAAGTATAAAATTCTTGTTAGATTTTTACCGTAATCTTCATCTACCCTGAATGTTTGCGAATCCAATGTATTATTTACAACTAACATAGGTACTGTTACGTTAACAGTAATTGGTATGGTTATTCCAGCATTTCTAGAATCTACATATCTTATATAACCTTCGTATAAACCATTCATTGTATTATTAGGAACTGTAAAGTTTACTTGAGTTGGATCGGTCGAATTAGGATTTCCAGTTGTATTAAAACTCATAGTGGTATAATTGCTTGTGACCCACTGAGAGGCATTAACATAGATATAACTTGTTAATGTGTAGTTGTCTGTAGTCGTTGTACTTGTGTCATTTTTAACCTCTATTGTCCAAGTTCCTTTTGTTATATCAGTTGTTTCGCCATATTCCTCTTGCATAGCTCCAGTTATGTTTGCATAAACATGTTTATTTACAGAACTTGCAGCTAAACTATTATCAGGCTTATACAAGTTAAAAGAATAATTGCTTAAACCAGTCCAATTAAGACTGACTTTGACTTTTGAAGCAATAGAAGAATCAGGAACCAGTAAGGTGAAATTTCTTGTTACATTGTTTAAAACTCTATTTATCCAATAAAATTCCTTTAATTCTGTAACACTTGACAAATTTATATTTCCGGTATTATTTAAAATAAAATTTTGAGTTGTTGTTGTACTAACATTCTTTACACCAAAATCCAATGCACTGCTTGTTGAATTTAGGGTTGTGAAAATTATGTTACCGGAATAAGATATATTTGAAGTTGAATTACCAAATAATCTTATCTCATACATGGCTGGAGTGTTCGGAAGGAAACTATAGAATAAGGATTCATTAGTACTAGTTTTATTTATTGATTTTGCTAACAGAGTCGGAATGGTTGAATTATCGAACAGGAACAAATCAACATCTTGTGAAGAAGACCAACCACTTATATTTATGTATATCCCAGTTGCATTTCCAACATCTGATATGTTAAAGAAGTATGATTGATAAGTTGTTGCATTCAGAGGAATTTGACCACTAAAACTAGCTACTCCGGTGAGCGGAAGATTTGCGTTGTTGAAAGATGAAATCGGAATGTCTATAATCACAGTAACATTTGCAGTTTCATTCTGCTGTGTTGTATTTCTTATAGTTAATTTCTCTATCCAATATCTACCAGGCTTGCAGGTAAGGTGATTGAATGCAATATTATCCGATAAGGTGACATTTGTAGTGCTTGTTGTTGCAGTCAGTGGTCCTATTATGTTATTATAATCCCCAGAAGCATTTCTGACGTACAACTTATAACCAGACCTACAGTCAGTTGGAGTGTTAGACTGAGTATAGTTTTCACTAACCGAAGTTCCGTTTAATATCTCGATCGTAATGTTATTGAAAGTTTCATTAAGCGTTATCGTTACATTTGATGCATAATTATTTGTCCAATTTAAATAGATTCCCACTGGTTTTACGTAGAATTGCCCCAATGGGCTGCTCCATATAGTTCTTTCTATATATACTGAGACATTTGTTGAATTGAAGTGGTTTGTAGTATTATATATTGAAATATTGAAATTAACATTTCCGTATATATTTTTGGGTATAGAAACATTGAAGCCAAACCCTTGTGGTGTAGTGTCGATAAATCCAGCAGCTGTATTGTTATACCAACTTATCTCAGTAGTTGAGATATTAGTAAAGTTTACGTTACTTGCAGTTGTCTTGTTGCTGTCGAGAACAAAAGTGATGCCGTTATATAGAGTGATATTTACTCGTCTTATATTTCCAGGACCATTGTTTGTTATAGTAAAGTTGAGAAATTTATTTGTCAATCCGCTATCTGCTGTAGCGGGGCTTACGCTCGAATTAAAGTTTGTGGCAAAAGCAAGAGTAACACAAATAGAAAGGATAATTAACAGTAATAATAGTAAAGGCCATCTTTTCATCAATTATCTCCTATAAAATCTTTATTTCTGTCTAAAAATAAGCTATTGCTTGAAGGTAGAACTAGCCTCTTTTGTTTTAACTGTAACTTCTTTAAATTCCTTGTTCCAATTCGTCTCTATTATCGTGCTTTCCCCAGAATTTAACGGGTCTTTGGGAGAATTTGTTATTTCAACCTCTTGCCCGTTGACCAGAACTTTCAAACCAGACACGCTTAACCTGCCAGTGTTGGCCACAGCAATTAACAAATTGCCAGAAGTATCCCTTGTCACAGTAACTATGTCTATGCTGTAGAAAATGTTTTTTATTATCGTTATAAATTCTCCCGTGGACGAAGGCAGTTCGGGTATGAATCGTCCGACGATCGGCAGGGCTCTCAAGTCAGGCCAGGAGCCGAGGATGAGATAAGAAGCAAAAAGAGTTAAACCGATGAGGACTGCTCCAAGGACTACATTTTCCAACATCCTCAACGCTACGAATGCTACGATTACAAGTATTATTATTCCGAAGATTAAAGGCAATACCATTAAAAATTATTTTGCCGTTTAAATTTAAGAGATTAGCGGGCCTAGAGGGATTCGAACCCTCGACCAACAGCTTAGGGGGCTGCTGCTCTTTTTGTCTAAAATGAATCCAAACTGAGCTATAGGCCCATGTAATAATTTATTCAATTAAATTCAATCTAATAAATATATTATCTTTTACTTTTTTTCATTCATTTTTGTATTGGAAAATAAATAGCAAAAAATTGAAATAAATTTTATGAGAAAGATTCTCGTCCTCTTGACGACTATGTTAATTTTGGGGTTGTGTGGAATTTTCATTTCTGAAAGCTTGCCTCAAGCAACCAGCTATTTTGTTCTTCCAATTTCTACAGGTATGACATCATTAGCAGCTTCCACAATGGTAGCTGTATTTCTTTATCAATTTTTCAAGGGTAAAAAAGAGGTCGGCGAAAAAGAGCCAGAAGTTGAGGAATTGGAAAGAGCGCTCTACGAATGCCAGCTAATGCGAAACGAAATAAGTAAAGTATGGTACGAAGGTAAACCAACAGAAGAGCTTTACAACAAAAGCTGGGAAATTGCCAGAAAAATTATCCCCAATTTACAAAAGCTTAAAAATTATAAGACTTTCCTGCGCAAAAATCCTGATATAGTTCGTTCTATCTATTTGATTGAAAAACTTTGGCAGCATTATCATGGGGGGAAGAGGATTAAGGGCAAGGGTCCCTATAGAGAAATGGGTACAGATTTAATTAGATTTTATAGGGCATCAGAAAAGTTATAGATGAATACCATATTCGGAGGGAAAACAAATTTTTGCGACCCAATCTTCACCTAATTTTCCTACGATCTTTCTTTTTAAATATCTGGCATGTTTCTTAATCTCTTTAGGAGTTAACTTGAAGTGCTCGGCAAGGAAATACCTATCTTCTTTAAAGACGAAATAATGTGGGGCAGCAAGGTAGACTATTCCCGCGATATCACGATCATCGTTTATATCATCTTTCATCAATTTGAGCAAATTTAATGGTACTTCACTCAAGTCATTTTTGAGACTCTCAAATGTTCGATAATGTTTTGAATTAGCATTAATATTCATTTCTTTTTGAGCTTTTTCTACCTCAGGGTATAAGCGTTGGGCATATCCCTCGAAAAAATCAATAATTTTTCCCTCTTTTTCTTCACTCATTTTAATCACTTTTAACTTATATACAAAAGCTTTTAAATTTATCCTTTATCTAGGTAACATTGTTATGAAATTAAAACCAACTCTATTTTTTCAAACTGAACTATAGGACCATGTAATTTATTTCATTAAAACTAAATCTAATAAATATATGGTTTCTGAAAAGAAAATACAGAAGATTGCTAAAACAATAGTTAATGTTAATTTTGGAATAAGGCCGAAGGATGTGGTCACTATTTCTTGCGGGCCAAAGTCATTGAAGTTTGCTGAAGCTTTAGCTTACGAGTGTGCAATAATTGGTGCTCAACCTTCTATTGATTATGGTAGCGATGAACTTGCTCTAAAAATTTATAAGAAGATAAATCCAAAATTTTTAAAGTTCAAACCTAAGCTTGGCTGGGCTCATTTGAAAGTAGTTAACGCTGAGATGAACATCGATGATTCAAACCCTTTTGTAGCAAGGCGGTTGCCGCAGAAAAAAATAGAAATAAGACGTAAAGCTGTAAAGCCTTTGAAAAGGGCAAGAGAAAATAAAAACTTGAAGAAAACTTTGAAGACTGCATTGATTGGATTTCCGACAGAGGAAGATGCACGAGCGATAGGAATACCTTTTAAAAAACTGGAAAAGATTTTCTGGGACACTATTGATGTCGACTACAACAAACTATATCTGGTCAATAAAAAATTGATTGAAAAACTGAAAGGTGTAAATAAAATTAAAATCATTGGCAAAAAGACTAATTTGGAATTTTCAATAAAGAACAGAAAAATTTTCAATGCTTGCGGAATTGTTGCTAAAAAAGGTGAAATGGGCTATCTAAATTTACCAGACGGGGAAGTTTTTACTGCTCCTGTTGAGGATTCTGCTAATGGAGAAATATTTTTTGACCTTCCTTGTATGTATCATTATGGCAAGCAAGTGCAGGGGGTATGGTTCAAATTCAAAAATGGTAGAGTGGTTAAATACAAAATAGATAAAGGTTTGAAAAATTTTGAGGATGTTTTGAAAAATGCTTCTGGTGACAAATATAGAATAGCTGAGTTTGCAATAGGCACAAATAAAAATGCAAAAATTACGGGAGGAATGATAATTGTGGATGAGAAAGTCAAAGGTACTATTCATGTCGCATTAGGGCACAATAAACACTTTGGAGGAACTAATGATTCCACAATTCATTGGGACTTTTTTAAAGACATGAAAAAAGGCGAGCTTTATGTTGATGAAGAACTTATAATGAAAAATGGTAAATTGATTTAATTTAAAAGTATATTATCATTTTATGAGTAAATTAAAAAATTTTAGATATCTTCTGATTTCAACTTCCATAAGTACTCTTGTGGGAGGTATAATCGGACCATTTTATGTTTTGTTTGTCCAAAAGTTAGGAGGAACTTTAGAAAATTTTGGAATTTCATTTGGTTTAATGGCAGTTTCACAATCACTTACTTCTTACATGATAGGAAAGTATTCTGACAAATTGGGAAGGAAAACATTTCTAATTTTAAGCAATATAACAAGTGCGATAGCAATACTTTTTTACTTGGCCATATCATCTCCAACTCAATTATTCATTCTTCAAATATTCTACGGCATTATAGGAGCTATGTGGAGAACTTCCGAAACAGCATTTCTAGGTGATATAACAAAAAGGAAGATTAGAGGATTAATGATAGGAAAGTATAATGCGATAGTTGGTTTATTAGAAGGTATAGCTATGATTATCGGAGGTTTTGTTGTAGGAAGACTTGGAATCGAAGTTATGTTTTATGTCTCTTCCTTTGCTATAGGGATTTCTACTATACCTCTTTTCTTGATAAAAGAATAGGGATTCTATGAAAATCAGTAAAATAATTAAAAGTAAAAGAGAAATTGAACTTCTGAAAAAATCTGCCACAATAACAAATTCTTGCATTCCTTTGATAGAAAAATCTTTGCGTGAAAACAAAATAACAGAAAAAGAACTAGCGAGAATGATAAGGAAAAAGATGAAAAAACAAGGCGCTACAGAAGCTTTTCGAACTATCGTTGCTTGTGGCAAAAGGTCTGCAAAAATACACGCTAAACCGAGAAGTACAAATAAAATTATTTCTGGCATGGGCTATGCAGATTTTGGTGCAAACTATAAAGGATATAGAAGCGATATAACTGTTCCATTTGTTAAAGGAAAAATTGGTAAAAGAGAAAGAAAAATTGTGCACGCTACTTTACAAGCTTACGAACTTGCCATTCGTTCAATAAAACTTGGTGGATATTGTTGGAAGGCACATGAAAGAGTCAACAAATTTCTAATGAAGCGTGGGTTTGAAATGAAACACGGTCTTGGTCATGGCATAGGGTTGAAGACGCATGAAATGCCGTTCATAAGCAAACTTACTGACAGACAAGTAAAAAGACTAAAAAAGAAAAAAAGATTAAAGTGGAAAAGAATGTGGAAAAAAATAAAGGACGTTAAATTCCAACCTGGGATGGTTTTTACAATTGAGCCAGCGGTATATGTTAAAGGTATAGGTGGTTGTAGAATAGAAAATGATGTTTTGATTACTAAAAGAGGAATTAAGATTTTAACTAATTCTAGACTTATAGAAGTTAATTCGAGATTTTAATAAATATATTTTAGAAAATATGTTTTATGGTATAGAAAAGTTTATTTTGTCGTACGTACGACAAATGAATGGTGTAAATTAAATGAGTTTTATACTGATATTTGACATACCAAGAGAAATGAAAACTTTACAAAGACAGGTACAAAGAAAGTTGGGGAGAATCGGAGCTGAAATGGTTCAATTCTCAGTGTGGAAACTAGAGAAACTGGAAGAATTAATGGACCTAGCAATATGGATAAGAAACTCGGGCGGGAGTGCAAGAATTTTAGAAGAAAAATTTTTATTCTAAATTAAAACTTTAATTTTCTTGTTTCCAACCAAAGCTCTAACTATTTCTTTGCCTATGTCAGAATCTTTTGTAACCCTTATCTTTCCTTTCTTGCCAACTGTGGCTGAGAATAAAAACTCGCCCTCAACGTATACAGAAGCGACCTTTCCAGTCATTTTCTTGCCAAGCAAGAATTCGATCGAATTGCCCGATTCTTCTGTTTTGAAATCCACTTCCCTACCTACTGCCGCTATCCTCGGCTCGACTTCTATGTGTATGCCCAACCTATCTTGTATGGCAGTAATCATTGCCCCGTCCTTGCCGATTAAACGCGGGATCACTTTGTTGTCAACTTTTACTATCGCTTGATTTTCCGAAACCACTTCCACTTCTGCATCCCTGTCGAACTTTCTTATTTCCTGTAAAATTTTTTCTTCCGCCAGCTTTGTTATGCCGGACGGCCTGCCAGCTTTTTCCACAGGAATTATGACGTTCTCTTCCCCATAGGTATAAATTTCGTATTCAAGCTTGTCAGTTTCAAAATCCCTCACTTCGACCACCGGCCTGGACAAATCTGCCTCTGTCATACCCGTAGGAACTTTTACCGTCATGGAAAGCTTGTAAACTTTTTTCACTTCCCCTTCTTTCACAAAAATAATTGTGTCGATTATGTGCGGCACCATCCCGAGTTCTATCCTTGTGATAAATCTTTGTATGGCATCGACAGGGTCGGTAGCGTGCACAGTCCCTATCATGCCTATTCCTGAAAGTCGCATGTCAGCGAATATCTCGAAATCTTTTGTTTTCTTTATTTCATCGAATATCACATAATCCGGTCTTACTAAAAGTAGTATTTCTGCAGCCTTTTCGAAATCTCCTTCCAACGGCTTGTATTGTGTAATCTCGTCGCTGACCTGCATGTCCCTCGGCGATTCCAAAGTTTTTATCACAACCCTTTTTTCTTTCGAATAAAATTCTGCTATAGACGAGGCTAGGGTAGTTTTTCCAGAGCCGGGAGGTCCAGCAAGCAATATGCCCTCTGCCTTTTCTTTCAATCTTTTGAGCAATTTATCTGAAAGCCTGTAATCTTCTATTTTAAGTTTAACTATGGGCCTGACTATCGTGACTTCTAGCCCGTCGGAAAATGGCGGGCGGGCTATAGCTATGCGGTAATTGCCCAGCTGAAGAACTAGCGCACCAGCCCTGCTAATCTCAACAAATGCTTCCTCGCTTATCCTCGTCGCTTCGGAAATTTCTTTTATCAGCTCTTCCAGCTCTTCTTTTTTTATCGGCTCCTTTCTTATTTCCACGAGTTCGAATTTTCCAGGCTTGCCTTTTTTTGCCAGCGGCACAACGTCCTCTTTCAAATGAAGGCTTAAAGTAGCGTTGTCAAAAAATTTTTCAAATTTCAGCCCTGTAGTTTTTATTTCAGCGGGAACGTATTCGACCTTCACCCCTTCCGCCTCTGCAACCAAAGCCTGCACGTAATCCGAAGTATACAGTATGCCGTTTTCGTCCTTTGCCACATCACGAATTAATGCGTCTAGCCTGCCAGAATGAGCTAACTTTATATCGTCTAAGCTGGGTTTCGCACCAGTAAACCTTATTTTTATTTTTTTATTTTCGCATACAGCCCTTAACTTTTTCAATTCGTTCAAACCAACAAAACCTGGTTCCTTTCCTTTGGAAGCTTGCGCCTGCAATTCGTCCAGAACAGCCATGGGTATGACTAACTCTATGTCTTTCAACTTTCCTTTTTCTATCAGTTCCGATATTTTTCCGTCAATTATTATCGAGGAATCGGTTATTATCCTACTCGTCATGCTTTATCTATCATTAATTGCTTTTATTAAAAGATTAGTTTTTCCTTTAATCGATAAATTAATTTTTTAAGGCAAATTCCAGTTAGCCTTTAAAAAAAATACCAAATTCGAAATACATTTCGCTTTTTCTATACAGCAGTAACGAAAACTATTTAAAAATAAAATTCTATTTGTCAAACAGTGATTTAGGATGAAAAATTGTCCAGAATGCGGAAGTAAAAGACTAGAAAGAAATTCGGACGGGCTAATCTGTACAAAGTGCGGATTGGTTATAGAAGAAAAATCTTTCTTCTCCGGAAAAGCGATGCTCGTCTGAAAGGCTTGTTCTGAGATTTTTATAGGAGTAATTACCCTTCATGGTTCAACTTAAATGTTTTTTTATCCTTAGTTTAATTATGGACGAAGTTCAAAAAATGGTTTCTGAATATGTAAGAAATAATTCTCCTGTACCAGAGATTGAACTAAGAAATTATCTTAGAGGACATGAAGTTCCAGAGAATGAAATAAAAAGAATTTTGGAAGATGAAATAAAAGAACATTTTCCAAGCGAAATGAGTATTTTAAGTCCATTTGATATGACCAAATTATCAAGTGCATTGAAATTTAAAACTCTAAACTATGATGAAAATATATTGGTAAGAGAAATAATTACAAAGGGTCTTACAGGTTTAATTCCTTCAGATACAAAACACTCATGTTTAAAACCCTCCTCTCCCACTGGTCCAGGTTTGCTTCCTCCTCCGCCAGATACAGAAATACCAATAATAAGAAGAGAATACTTTTTCTGCCCGACAAAAGAAGATAAACTTAGATTTTTACAGCGCGAATTGTATCAATAATTTCTTGCAACCTTAATTCTTTTTCTTTTTTCTTTTTCATATCTTTTAGCTTAAACTTCTTGCTTTTGATCTCCTTCTCTCCGACTATAACAACAAAGGGAATATTCATACTGTTCGTGTATTCCAACTGCTGAGTTAGTTTTCTGCCCATCAAATCTGTTTGGCATGATACCCCCTCTCTTCTCAATTCTTCTGCAATTTTTAAAGCTTCATCCTTTGTTTTTTCATCCACATTTGCGACAAATATTTTTGTTATTGCTTCTTCATCGAACATTTCGTTTTCTTTCATGAGTTCAAAAATCCTGTCTAGGCCAAGGGAGATGCCTGTAGCTGGAGTCGACTGGCCACCAACTTTTTCAATCAAATCATCGTATCTTCCCCCGCCACCGCAGCTAACATCTGCTCCGAGAGAAACTTCAAACACAGCGCCAGTATAATA
>Ga0315312_1000417_pt1 | contig 53385 bp, 41 predicted proteins | sample TDP7_MG_FD_203629 | JGI IMG/M metagenome (GOLD analysis project Ga0315312, IMG submission 203629) | Freshwater sediment microbial communities from Lake Towuti, South Sulawesi, Indonesia - TDP7 | ecosystem: Environmental > Aquatic > Freshwater > Lake > Sediment | place: Indonesia: South Sulawesi... | reverse complement strand
GGCGGATTGATCTGCGTCCCGAACCAGAGCCAGGTTTTGCATCCCTTTTATCCGCCTGTGGCGGATCGGCAAGCCCCTTAGGGACAAGCTCAGGGCAGGCTTATCATGAACTTATCTGCCGGGTGGTGGCCATTGCCCCGTGAGAGAACACTCCTGAGATCGGTCAAGACCTGGAGGACGTTTCTCTCACGGGGTGAGTGCGAACTACCTGAAATTAAGACTGGCCGTCAGCGTAAAGATTTTCTGACAGATCCATCAAAACCAGTGGTATTTCATTTTACGCCCACGCAACCCCGTGAGAGAGAAGCCTCGCTGCCGTAATCCGCCTGGCCGGGGTTTCTCTCACGGGGCTGGCTTAATCAAGTTGAAATCTGGCTGTCGGTATTGACTGGCAAGGTGATTCGGCGAGGCGATTTTAGTTCTGTAGATGATCTGGAGGATAAGATTATTGAATTCATTGAGTATTACGATGAATATTTAGCGGCGCCATATAAATGGACATACGCAGGCAAGCCGTTAGCCGCGGAAAAGAAAGTCGCTTTGTCGAGAGAGTTATGAAATGCTGTAATAGGGCGCAGCTTAGCTTACGGCAGCAGTTGGAAAAAGGCGAGCGAAGTTGGAGCCAAACAGTTTTGGGCTGAGTACTATGGTTCTGTTTCCGTGCGCAGCATAGTTGGAAATTGACAACTGACAATCTTGGACTTAAAGTTCCTTTGTGGTTTTTCTTACGTAGTTAAGGATAAAGCCTATGAAACGACGCTCATTTCTAAAGCTGACCGGCGGCACGTTCACATTGGCACTTCTTGGCAGCAGTTTGTCATTCAGCAAACGGTCCGACGCAAGTATTGCAAGTGACACAGTGCATATTGATGAAAGTATGTTGCAGAACAGAAATCAAAACCGCTCCACGGTCATCTGTCAGAACGGAATTGTCTGTTCGAGTCAGCCTCTGGCCAGCATGGCCGGCGTCGATATTCTCAAGGCGGGCGGCAACGCGATAGATGCAGCCATTTGTGCCAACGCCATGCTCAGCGTAGTCGAGCCGATGATGTGCGGGCCAGGTGGCGACCTTTTTGCCATCGTCTGGAACGAGAAAGAGCGAAGGCTTCTCGGTCTCAATGCAAGCGGCCGGTCACCGTATGATTGGACTATCCAGCAGGCGCAGGCCCTCGGACTTAAGGAAATCCCCGCATACAGTCCACTGGCCTGGAGTGTGCCAGGCTGTGTCAGCGGCTGGGCGGCGCTACAAAAAAGAATGGGCCGGCTGAACTTGGCGCAAGTTTTGGAGCCGGCGATTTTCTATGCCCGCGAAGGTTTCCCAGTCTCGCCTATTATCGCTACTTCCTGGTCGTTTGGCAGGATAGGAAATCCAGCATTGGCCAAGACTTTCGTGCCCAATGGCAAAACGCTGCGTTTCGGCGACATCTTCAAGAATCCGGACTTGGCCCGATTTTTCGAGATTATCGCTCGGGATGGTCCAGAAGCCTTTTATCAGGGAGAAATCGCTCAGAGAATTGTCAAGTTCTCGCAGCAGCACGGTGGTCGTTTTTCTATGCGTGACTTTCGCGAGCACACTGCCGACTGGGTAGAGCCGGTCAGCGCCAATTATCGCGGCTACGACGTCTGGGAGCTTCCGCCCAACGGCCAGGGAATCGCCGCTCTGCAGATGCTAAACATGCTGGAGCAGTTCGATATCGGCTCGATGCAGCCCAGCTCTGCGGAGCATCTGCATCTTTTCATTGAAGCAAAGAAATTGGCCTTCGAGGACCGCGCCGTTTACTATGCGGATATGGATTTTGCCGATGTGCCGCTGAAAGAGCTTATCAGCAAAGATTATGCCAGGCAGCGGGCAAAACTGATTGATCCCAAACGCGCTGCTGAGACTGTTAAGCCCGGCAGGCTCAAAGGCTCATCCGACACGATTTATCTAACCACCGCGGATAAAGAAGGCAACATGGTTTCGCTGATCCAAAGCATTTACTACGCCTGGGGATCGGGTTTTGTGCCGGATGGCTTGGGCTTTTGTCTTCAGAATCGTGGGCAGTTATTCTGTCTTGATCCAGACCACCTTAATAAGTTGGAGCCGCACAAGCGGCCTTTCCATACTATTATACCCGCATTTGTAACCCAGAATGGCGAGCCGGTCTTTTCATTCGGAGTAATGGGGGGCGATTTTCAGCCACAGGGCCACGTGCAGGTGCTGATGAACATTATTGATTTCGGAATGTCACCTCAACAGGCTGGTGAACAGCCGCGTGTACAGCATTCTGAAAGTTCGACTCCGACCGGACGCAAAATGGTTGACGGCGGCTGGGTAGGCTTTGAGTGCGGCATTTCAGAAGAGGTCAAGCTAAAACTTGCCTATATGGGCCACAGGATAAGGCCCGGCGTAGGTTCATTCGGCGGCTATCAGGGAATCTGGAGGCAGTCAAATCCACGACGCTATTTTGGCGGCTCTGATCCTCGCAAGGACGGTTGCGCAATAGGATATTAGAAAATCGAGCGTGGCACGGGCTTCCAGCCCGTGGATCCACGGCCAGGATGGCCGTGCCACGTCATTGTTATTGAGCCTTTGGAGGACTGTATTTCAGGCCCAGCTCATGCAGCAAGAAGGCATGCCAGTGGATATTCTGTTCAATCTGCTCACTTAGTGGAGTAGACAGACCGTGGCCCGTGTCGGAACTGGTTCGCAGCAGAATAGGCTGACCTGAAGAAGTTGCCGCCTGCAGGCGAGCAGTCATTTTCCGGGAGTGCATCGGATCAACGCGAGGGTCATTGGCGCCGGTAAGAAACAACACAGATGGATAAGGCGTACCCTCCTTGACGTTATGGTAAGGTGAATACGCATAGAGTGCGCGAAATAGTTCAGGCTCCTTCACGGTACCAAATTCAGGAATATTGAACTGCCCATTAGGTGTGAGCTCCACCCGCAGCATATCGTATATGCCGACAAAAGAGACTACAGCTCTACATAGCTCTGGGTGTTGGGTGATCATGGCACCCATGAGCAATCCGCCATTGCTCCCACCCATGATTGCCAGTTTGTCGGGTGTTGTATAGCCAGCGTCAACCAAGTACCGCATGGCAGCGGCAAAATCGTCAAAGACATTCTGTTTCTTGGTAAGCATACCGTCCTTGTGCCATTGCTCCCCAAATTCACCTCCGCCGCGGAGATTGGCTTGTGCACAAACGCCTCTCTGGTCAATCCAAACACGGCGTAGGGCGTTAAATTCAGGTTTCTCACTGATCCCAAACCCACCGTAGCCAGTAAGTAAGACCGGATTTGAGCCATCTAATTTGACGCCTTTGCGGGCAATTATGTTGACGGGCACAGACGTGTCGTCTTTGGAAGTGGCGTATTCACGGACCACCTGGCAGTCAGAGAAATCAACAGGCGACTGTGTAACGAGCGCCGTCTTGGTGGTTGTTCCTTTATCAGGACAGAACAAATGCCAAGCGCCAGGCTCTAGATACGAGCAGTAGTAATAGAGAATGTCATCGTTCTGCAGAGCAACGATCTGTCCTACACTGGATATGGGCAGAATATTCGGTCCTGGTTGTCGCTGACCTTTGTGATCAAAGACCCGAATCTCCGAGGGACCTCCAAGCTGATAAGTTACATACAGACGGCTTTCTGTGGCTACAATCGGCGGATGGCTGTAAAAATCAGAAACAATGGTGTCTTTATCCTGGGGCACAATGACTTGCGCATTTTCCAGCGAACCATCAGCCAAAGATAGCCTTAGTATCTTGCCTCTAGGCGCATTGGCACGAGAAATAATAAACAAAGTATCATTGGCACCAAAGGTCGCCTGGACTATCTGGTCATCGTAGTCAATTATCTGCTTCCATTGTCCTTGCGGCATACGAACATAATATGCAAAACGACCGCTGTCGCCATACTGGACGGTCGCCAGCACACGGCCAGAATTTATGTCGGTTTCGAGACTGATTTCCGCTATGCGGGGGAAGTCCTTACCGATCTCGTAATGGTCGTGATCAGATGGGGTCCCTATTTTGTGAAACCAGACCTGTTGGTAGAAGTCCATATCTTCTGGCGGACGCTCCCCTTCGCGCGGACAACGGGTATAGCAGAAACCCGACCCATCTGGCGTCCAGGCAACATCACCACCAGTTGTACCGCCGTTGACACGTGGTATTACCTCACCGATTTCTTTACCGCTGGCTGTCTCATATATATGAACGTCTCCACTTTCTGAGCCGCCGACCGAAAGCGAGACAGCAATAAGACTGCCATCTGGGGATGGTACGTACCAGTCGATTGATGTTGCACCGCTGGGATCGATCTTGGTCGGGTCAACAATGACTCGCTCAAGCTCTGGCTGTTGTGCCGACGGCATAGCTATCAATAACGGCTGCTCCCGTGGCGGCTGCCGCTTCATAGCGAAGAGCGTTCCTTTACGCCGGCAGAGCGAGTAATAACTCACAGATTCGGCGGTCATAATTTCAGTGATTCGTTCGCGAAGCTCTTTGGCATAGGGTAGCTTGTCCAGCACGCTTCGGGCGTAGGTATTCTGCTGGCTGCTCCAGGATTGCACCTGCTGATCATCCCAGTCCTCAAGCCACTGGTACGGATCGCTGACCTGGACGCCATGATATGTGTTGACCACCGGTATCTGAGCAGTGTGGGGTGGACCAAAACTGGTACAGCCACTCAGAACAATCAACAGACAAGTCGTTAGTTTTGCGTAGCCCATCCTCAATTCCTTTCTCTTTGGCAAACTTATCGCATCCTTCCTACCTATATCAGCGCTGGCAGTTTATACTAAATCCACGCTTTACGTAAATAAAAATCTTTGGCGGGGTGTCTGTCGATTGCATTATGCGAGGTACTGCATATGTATCTGGCATTTGTCTGAATTGGGTTGCAGTCCTGCCGGAGATATAGCGACTTGTCTGCGCAGCGGCAGCGAGCCATGTTCATATGCACCACGATAACATTGCAATAAGAAGCGCGTTCCACGCACAAAAATTCCCGCGAGATGTTACTACACGAGATGCATCAATTTTGTGATCAAAAAATTCTGGATTTTTACTTTTTTTGTTGCAAAATTCTTTGCGGCTGCTCAAAATGTGCGATGAAAGTATGGCCATGGATGCAGGCCGGTCTATTAAACATTGTAGTCTAACATGGAGGTACTTAGAATGGCGAAGAAAGCAACCAAGAAGAAAGCCAAGAAGAAAACCGCGAAGAAGAAAAAGTAGGAATTCAACAAATATAATTTACCTGGAAGCCATCATTGTTTACACATTGATGGCTTTCTTTTTTATCCGCCATACGTCTGGCGGATTAATCCCTACCAGTCAAGCACAAAATCACGATAGTTGAAATCTCTTCGGTGCGCCACCGGCAAAAAGACAAAGCCGGAACCGTTGGTAACTCTTGAAGCTATCGTTTGGAAATCGACCCAAGACCTTGCCCGGCCGTATCTTAGGAAAATACGAAATTTTGCTTTAATCCCGGCTATTTCCTGTTTGGTTTCAACGAACATATAATTTTAGGCAGCGTACTAATTGTAGAAATACCGGCAATTAGGGGCTGGGGCAAATCTTTCCCTCCTCTCCTCCGCATGTCCCAGCCCTCCTTTTATTCTCACGCCTGATAGGGGTGATCCAGATGGCTTGCGGTGCACACTCTACCGAGCCTTGGCCTCTTTTATCCAGCAGTACAAGACCGGCACAATAAGCATAGTAAGTATCTCAATCGTCATTCCGCCGAAAGATGGTATTGCCATCGGCACCATAATATCAGACCCGCGGCCTACAGACGTAAATACCGGAAGCAGGGCCAGGATAGTTGTTGCAGTTGTCATTAGGGCCGCGCGGACCCTGCGCTTGCCCGCCTGCACGGTCGTCTGGCGGATTTGCTGGATCGTTTTGGGCTTGTCGCTGCGAAAAGTCATATCCAGGATGGTGGCCATAACAACGCCGTCGTCATCGGAGATGCCGAACAGCGCCAGAAATCCCACCCATACGGCGACACTGAGGTTTATCGGGTGCACCTGGAAAAGCTCCCGCATATTCACGCCGAAGACGGCAAAGTTCATAAACCACGGCTGGGCATAAAGCCAGATAAGTAGAAACGCACCCGCCCATGAGACTATCACGCCAACGAAGACAAGCAGCGTTGTAGTCACGGCTCTGAACTGAAAATAAAGAATCAAAAATATCGTAAATAAAGATACTGGCACCATAATCATTAAGGTTTTTCTGGCTCGCAACTGATTCTCGTAACTGCCGGCAAAGGTAATTGACACACCTTGGGGGCGTATGAATTGTCCCGATGTCTCTTTGTACTCAATCAGCCGCCTGGCTTCTTCCACCACATCTACCTCAGCCTTTTCGGGTTTCTTATCGAAAAGCACATAGCCGACCAGCGAGGTATCCTCGCTTTTGATTACCTCAGGCCCCCGTACATAATGTATTTCCGCCAACTGTATAAGCGGGATTTGCACACCTTCGGCTCCAGGAATAAGAATTCTTTCCAGCGATTCGATACTATCTCGCAGCTCTCGCTGATAGCGAACTCTGACAGGGAATCGCTGACGAGCCTGGACAGTGGTAGTAACTTTGACACCGCCAACGGCAACTTCGATGATGTCCTGAAATAGTCCAATCGGCACGCCGTATCGCGCCAGTGCCGCCCGGTCAGGAACAATTTCAAGATAAGGCTTACCCACAATGCGGTCGGCAATCACTGTGCTTGGCTCAATGCTGGGAACTTCCTTGAGAATCTGCTCAATCTCAAACCCCACCTTTTCAATGGTTGCCAAATCCGGGCCTTTAATTTTCACGCCCATAGCCGCTCGCATCCCGCTTTGCAGCATAACGATACGCGCAGCGATGGGCTGCAGTTTTGGGGCAGAGGTAGTGCCGGGAATCTCTGCGGCTGCGATTATTTCCTTCCATATATCGTCCGGCGAATTGATGTAGCTGCGCCATTGCCTGTAAGGTCTGCCTCTGGCATCCGGAATAAGGTTTCCGTTGGGGTCACGGACGAACCGGCTGGCGGACCTATCGTAGCGGAAGTTCACTCTCCTGCCGTTTTTGTCGGTGATATACTCATCCTTATAATTAACGACGGTTTCAATCATTCCAATTGGCGCTGGGTCGAGCGCCGATTCCACGCGTCCGATCTTGCCAACTACTACCTCGACCTCCGGGATATTGCTGATTGCCGCGTCTTGTTTTTGCAGAATATCCAGGGCCTCTCCGATTGATGCGTGCGGCATCGTAGTGGGCATATACAGAAATGAACCCTCATCCAGCGGCGGCATAAATTCTCTGCCTAAGCCGGGGAAACTGTGCCGGCCACTAACATATAAACTGCTCGAACGCACAAAATTAGGGTCAATCCCAACTCTGCTTGCTGCGACAGGCACAAATCCAAAAACCCTGTCAAAACCCAGCCATATCATCGCACCTAAAAGCAAAATCGTCGCCGGCAAAGAAAGGAACAGAACCTTGTGCTCCAGACACCAACGCAGAATGGGAGCATAGAAGTGCTGGAATAATAGCACCACAGTCATCGGGATGCCTATGAAGGCTGCAACTAAGATCAGGTTACGCAGCAAACCTTTCTGGGGTCCCAGCGGCTCCCAGTCCATCGTCAGCAGGAACCCTACGACAAGAAGGACAAGGATGTTACCTATATTAGGGACAAATTTTCGGATTCGCTGGGCAAGACCGCCAGACCAGAGACGAGAAACGAGAGACGGTCTGCGGACTTTGGTAGTAAAAAGAATATGCGCGGCAGGCGGGATAACGGTCAAGGCCACAACGATTGAGGCAAACAAAGCAAACGTCTTGGTGAATGCAAGCGGCTTGAAAAGTTTGCCCTCGGGGCCTGTCATAAAGAACACAGGGATGAAACTGATAATGGTAGAAGCGACCGCCGACACGACGGCGCTACCAACCTCGGCAGAAGCACGATAGATGACTTCAATTCGCGGCGTATCGGGCGGGGATTCTTCCAGATGACGCAGAATGTTCTCGCAGATTACAATGCCCATATCTACGATTGTGCCGATAGCGATGGCTATGCCCGATAGCGACACAATGTTGGCATCTACGCCGAACAACTTCATTACGATAAAACAGCCCAGCACAGCCAGAGGCATCACGGAGCTGATAAGGAAGCTGCTGCGAAGGTGGGCCACCATAATAATTATTACTATAGCCGTAACCAAAATCTGCTGGTAAATCGCGTCGTTTAACGTGCCGAGCGTTTCATAGATAAGCCCGGTTCTGTCGTAGAAGGGAACGATTGAGACCTGAGTTTTGTTAAGCCAGGCGGGCCAATTTTGCTGCGGTGTCTTTCGCAGGTAGTCTAACCACCTATTTTGGTTCAGAGTAGCGCCGTCGTAGGCCTCGAAACCATTTTGCTGTGCGAAGCTGCGAATTTGGGCGGAAGTCACCTTAGAATTGTTGATAATTGCCTTTGCAGGTAGGGCGGGGCCAAGCTCGTCGATTTTTTTCTTAACGTTTTTGATGACAGCCAGAGGATTGGAGCCGTGCCGAGCTACGATGACGCCGCCGGCAGTTTCGGCACCCGCTTTATCCAAAGCACCTTGCCTGGGCTCGGGGCCGGCAGTAACCGTAGCGACATTTTTGACCAAGATGGGTACATTTTCACTTACCTTGATAACACTATTTTCGATGTCCTCAATACTCTTTATGAACCCAACTCCGCGGATAAGGTACTCCACGCGATTTAACTCGATGGTCTGTGCTCCGACATCGATGTTTGATTGCTTGACTGCCCGGAATACATCTTCGATAGTCACGTCATAGACCCGCATTGCATCGGGGTCTACGTCTATTTGATACTGCCGGACGAAACCGCCTATAGATGCAACCTCACTGACGCCCGAGGCTGACCGCAGCGTCTGCCTTACCAACCAATCCTGAGCGGTGCGCAGCTCCTCAAGGTCCCAGCCGCCTACGACTCTACCCTGTGGGTCGACACCTTCGAGCGTATACCAGAAGATTTGCCCCAAGGCTGTTGCGTCCGGGCCGAGCATCGGCTGAACCCCTTCGGGCAGAACACCGGCCGGCAGACTATTGAGCTTTTCCAGAATTCTGCTGCGAGTCCAGTAAAAATCCTTGCCCTTAACCAGTTTATCGTAAGCTGAAAACTCATTAAAAATGATGTAAATGGTCGAAAATCCGAACATGGAGCTACTTCGGATGGTCTTTATGTCCGCGATACCTAAAAGTGCTGTGGTAAGGGGGTAGGTAATCTGGTTTTCTACGTCTTGGGGCGACCGGCCGGGCCATTCGGTGAAGACTATTTGCTGGTTCTCGCCGATGTCCGGTATGGCATCAACCGGCACTGGAGCGCGAGGCAGTCCCCACAGGTCCCAATCAAATGGGGCAACCATAATACCCCATCCGACAATAAATGCAACCAGCAGACCCACCACGAGCTTATTCTCAAGGCAAAACCGTATCACTCTGTTAGTCAGTCCGCTATCGAGGCTGCGTTCATTCAATCGTTCATCCGTCGGCACAAAATTGTCATCCTACTTATTGAACTGAGGCAGTTTGCCTACGTACTTTTCCGGTTCCTTTTCAAACAGTCCTTTGCAGCTCGGGCAGCCCCAGCACTAATTGCCGATGTTGCGCCAGAGGGCCTCGAATCTGAACGGCAATTAGTGCTGGGTTGATGGCACCACCCATCACGGGACAAATTTTCTGCTCGATCACGGCGGCAGCAACCACTTCCGGTCCTGGCGCCGCTGTAGGCTCCGATTTCTTGCAGCTATGGAGCAAGATAACCGCAACCGATAGGGAACCTACCAACAAAATCGCTGTCTTAAATTTTTTCATTTTGCCGTTCATTGTATCTTCCTTTCAATGCTTATGATTCTTGAATTGTTGATTCGACTTGTCCATTTCTGGCGTCATCTGTCTTTGGCTGTGCTGATGCCCCATCGGAGCAACACCGCCTTGCGGATTCATCATACTGGGTTTGGCCTGTATCTGAAGCGCCGAGTCTATTTTGAAATTGCCCTTTGTCACAACTATGTCACCTTCTGCAAGGCCTTCTTTGACAAGATAGTAATCTCCCGCTCTGGGCCCAAGCACAATCTCCCTGCCCTGGAAAGTCGGCTTTTCCGCACCATGAAGCTGCACATAGACAACGGCGCGCGTCCCTGTAATCAAAGGAGCCGACGCTGGGATAACCAAAGGTGCTTCGCCAGCGACATCAACTTTGACGTAGCCGAGCGATTCAGGAGTCACCAAATCCATGCCGCAGATGTCACAACTACCGTCTGTGTCCTTGACAACATCGGGGTGCATTGGGCAGATCCATTTGCCGGCCATGTCGGCTTCCATAACCTTGCCTCCCCGAGCGATGCCGGACCGAACAACCGCTTTAACTAACATCCCTGGCTTAAGCTTGCCATCGGAGTTATCCACATTGACACGCACCTTGACGGTTCTTGTCCTATCGGAAAGAACGGGATCTATGAATCGTATCGAGCCTTTGAAGACTTCTCCCGGATATGCTTGTGTGGTGAATTCCAGCACCTTTCCGTAACGTATCCATACAAGATCCGACTCGTACGCATCCAGTTTGACCCACAGTCGCGACAGGTCTGCGACAGTGTAAATAGGCGTACCTGTGCTGACATACGTGCCTTCAGTGGCGTGCTTCTGGATGACTATGCCGCCGATGGGCGAATAGATGGTTACGTGGGTAAGGGTCTTGCCGAAGCTTTCGATTCCGTCTATTTGGCCCTTGGCAAGTCCGAGCAGTCGCAGCTTTTCTCTGGCTGCTTCTAAGGTGGCAGAGGTAGTGCTTTTCATAAGATCAGAGGCTTGCGGCTTGATGCTCGCTGCAGCCTGTAGAGCGGCAAGAAGTTCAGCCTGGGCGCTGATTAGCTCCGGGCTGTATAGCTCCACCATGTGGTCGCCTTTGTTGACGGTGATGCCCGTGAAGTCCACATACAGCCGGTCAATTCTGCCAGCTACCCACGCGGTGATGTTCTTGACCCGGGTCTCATCGTAGTCTACCTTGCCTACCATTCTAATCTCGGCGGAAACACGCTTTCTTTCCACCGGCGCGGTCTCAATCTCCATCAACTTAATGGCATCCTGCGAAAATGAGATTTCCCTCGGGCCAACTTCGGCTTGCGCTGTGGCTACCGGAATCAAATCCATGAAGCAAATTGGGCATTTGCCCGGTTTGGGCTGACGGATTTGAGGATGCATCGAGCACGTCCACCACACGTTTTCTTGTGCCAAGACCTTCTCGCTTGGGTGCTCGTGCTTTTCGGCCACAGAAGGTAGATGCAGAAAAGACCTTAGCAAATACCCCGCCAAGAACGCCAGAACCACCAAGGCGGCGATTTTTACCTTTCGAGCAGCCGGCAATGATTTGTGAACCATCTTGTCCATAGCAACCACCTTCTCGATTCTTTACTATTCCCATAGGATTTCTGTTCAAGGGATACGCCGGTTTTGTTTGTAGTCGTTTTTTCAGAGTGCAAACGCATTTTTTACGGGCTTAGAGCGGTAGTTTCTGAACCCACAGGTGCGATCTCTGTGCCAGTGAGCATTTCAAGCTCGGCCCACCTCTGTCGATTATCCGCCAAACCACGCTGATATGACAAGTAATAATCCAGCAGCAGTCGTTGTGAATCAATCAAGCTCAAAAAATCGATTGTCCCGGCTTTGTATGCTGTCTCCGATGCCCGCAAAAGTTCCTCACCCTTCGGTATCAACGTGTCTCGATACAGCCGAATTCTCCGGATGCTGTCGTTATAGTCGTAGTAGCTCTGCGCAGCCCTGGCCAGCAGGGTATTCTCTGTTTCAATCTTTTCCTGCCTAACGCTGGCTGCCATCGCCTGTGCCTGTCGCTGGCCGGCAGCGTAGCTATCTCGCCACAAAGGCAAATTTATCGCAAACATAAACGCTATGGAATCCCTGCCGCTCATTCCACCGCTTCGATCAAACTCCGTCCACTCAACTCCAACACCTATGTCGGGATAGAAGTTTTTCTTGGCAAGTTCAATCCTGCTTTTCGCCGCCATTGCCTCGAAACTGAGACTAGCAAGTTCCGGATTCTTCTGCCTCAGCAAAGTTACTAATCGCTTATAGTCCAGAGGCGCCGGATCAAATGCTTCGGCCTTCGGCCAGGGTAAATTTGTGTCCTCAGGTAGGGTCAACGCCTTGGTCAATTTGCTTACGGTCGGTTTTCGCAGCTGTTCCAAGCTACGCAAAACGTACTCCATTCTTGCAATCTCCACCTGTGCCCGTATCACGTCCGGCTGTCCTGCTTCTGCCGCCGTGTATTTCGTCCTTGCTACCTCCTCGAAGTGCCTCAGCAATTCAAGATTCTCCATTGCTATCTCTGTTGCCTTGGCCAGATAAACGTACTCGTAAAATCCCTCCTTCACTTCCCTGAATAAAGCAAGCCGTGCCGCCTGATACTTTTGTCGCACCGCCTCGGCATTTTTCACCGCTACATCCGTCCGTGCATCAATCTTGCCGAACCACGGAAACATCTGCATCACGGTTACCATCTGGTTCATCTGCATATCCGACTGTCGTGTGTAGTAGCCGTATTGCATCTGGGGGTCCGCCAGCGCTTTTGCTTGCGGCACCTGCTCAATCGCAGCCTTCCATTGCTCAAATGCAGCTTTCAACCCGGCATTATTCAGAGCGGCACACCGCAAGTATTCCTGCAATGTCACCGGAGTATTGCTGTCATGCGGTTCCTGGCCAATATTGGCGTAAACCGGAGCACAAACTGAGATTAGCGATATCACACACAATGTAAGCACGGTTGGTCTCATTTGTCACCTCCTGGAATATAACAACAATATCAAAAATCAAAATGCAAACAGCAAAATTAAGGAATTCAGGCCGGCTCACCGGCCTTCCACAATTTTGATTTTTACTTTTTGAATTTCAAAATGCCCCCACTTTTACTTTACAGGGTACTATTGTCCATAACCGGGTTCTGTTGTCAACGACCAAAGTTATGCATATAGAGTGAACGTGTGCGATGGACAGCCCCGCACTAATTTCCGATGTGGGGCGAGAGACCCTGGAATTTGGTGGGAAATTAGTGCGGGGCCAGCGACGAAAAACGTAAGACTGGATACTACTCGCAAACGGCTGTATAATTACCTTTTAAGGAAAATTCTACAAAGGTGTCTTATTATGAGAACCACGATGAAACGGGCAACAAGTATAGCCAATGTGCCGCTTCGGGCGAAAATCTGGCAAATAGCGGCAATTTTATTACTGGCAGGATGTGTGTGGCCCTGTATCGCAAATGGCGATATAACCTGGGTACGCAAGAGCAGTTCAACAGGTGACATACCGATCCCAAATGACGGTGACCAGCAGACATGTTGTCTAATCCTGGACATTGATAAAGACGGCATCAACGACTTTGTCATCGGCGAGCGAACGGCAGCGCCGTCGGTGGTATGGTATAAGTACAATGGTCGTGGCTGGAACAAGCACGTCATTGATGATACCCATTTGAAGCCCGAGGCTGGCGGTGATTTCTGCGACATCGACCGTGATGGCGACTTGGACATAATCTTCGGGCAGGATGCCAGCGGCAATGCTATCTGGTGGTGGGAAAACCCTTACCCGGACTACAGCAAACCGTGGACCCGCCGGTATATCAAAAACTCCGGAGCTAATAAGCACCACGACCAGGCCATCGGAGATTTCGACGGTGATGGAGATGTGGAGTTCCTTTCGTGGAATCAAGGCGGCAAAAAGTTGCTTCTTTTTGAGATTCCTCCAAATCCGAAATCAGCCGAGATGTGGCCTTACATTGTGATTTATTCCTGGTCATCCGGACTGGAGCGCGAGGGATTTCCATCCATCCCTGTAGATATCGACCTGGACGGCAAACTCGATATCGTGGGCGGAGGCCGATGGTTCAAACATTTAAGCGGCACAAATTATACCGAGAACATCATCGATGCTAATATGGCCTTTACACAATGCGCTGCCGGGCAGTTGGTCAAAGGCGGTCGGCCCGAGGTTGTCTTTAGTCCAGGCGATATGGATGGAGAAGCAAAGTGGTACCAGTGGAATGAAAAAGGATGGGCAGCCCACACGCTTTGTTATGTTGTGCATGGCCATACGTGCGAGATAAGGGACATCGACGGAGACGGGAACCTGGACATTTTTATCGGCGAGATGGGCAAGCCCGGTGCCGGTGACAATGCCAAGACATATATCTGGTATGGCGATGGGCGTGGCAATTTCCGCCAGAGCATAGCCTCGCACGGCCAGGGCATCCACGAGGGCAGGCTCGGCGACCTCGATGGTGATGGCGACTTGGATATTCTAATGAAACCTTATAGTCATAATGCGCCTCGTGTGGATGTCCTTCTGAACTTGGCTCGGCCTTAATTCGATCAAATTTCCCATTGCAATTTGTCATTGCGAGGGAGCGAAGCGACCGAAGCAATCTCTTCTATTGAAAGTTTGAGATTGCCACGCCCCGACAAGGCGGGGCTCGCAATGACACGTGCGAAAGAAACAGAACAGCCGCAGCCCCGCACCAATTGCCGATGTGGGGCGAGCGGGACTCGAATTTGTTGGGTAATTGGTGCGGAGGTATGCAGAAACCTGCATACCCTACAAGTGCGGAAAGGAAGACTTATGGAGCGACGCGACTTTTTCAAAGGCATTATTGCAGGTAGTTGCTTGCCCCTCAGGGGCTTGTACCTGGCCGGATCTGCTTATGCGGACCAAACTCAAGCAGGCAACCGCCCAAAGGTAATCGACGCCCATTGTCACGCCGGCAAAGGTGTTAACTACGGTAAAAATGACCCAACCAGCGACCCGTGGACTACATACAATGACCCGAACTGGACCCTACGCCGAGCAGAGCAGGCCGGGATCGATCAGACAATCATCTTTCCAATCACCAATATAACCTACCAAGATGCTAACGAGGAAATTGCTTCTTACGTGCGGCGCTGGCCCGACAAGTTCATTGGGTTTGCCAAACATGACGGAAAGACCGAAGCAGGCAAGATCCGAAATATGTTGCAGCACGAAGTCAGCGAGCTCGGTCTTAAAGGCTTGAAACTTCACGGCGTACCAACAAAGGAGATGGTTGAAAGTGCAGCCGAATTGAAGATCCCGATCCTCTTCCACCCGCCGAAGGTCAGTGACAGCCTTGAGGTAGTTCAGGCATATCCTCAAGTCTGTTTCATTCTGGCCCACCTGGGCAGCTTTGCCTCACGCGATTGGAGAGAGCATATCCGTGCCATTGAGGCGGCGAAAAACCTTCCGAATTTTTACCTGGATACCTCTGCCGTGGTCTTCTGCGAGTATCTTGAGTACGCGGCACGTGAACTTCCCGCCGAAAAGCTCATATTCGGCTCAGATGGACCACTGGTAGACTCGCGGGTAGAGCTTTATAAGATTCGGCTGCTGGCCTTACCACAGCAAAAGGAGCAACTGATTCTCGGGGGCAATATACGCCGCCTCCTTGGCCAGCCCCTTAGGGGCCAGTGATGCTGACCGTGGTTTCCCGCGAAGTGGGGTCCCCTCAATAGACAGAAAGGAAAACATATATGAAAAATGGATTTATCCGCTGGACGGACGGCGGATTTACTCGCCGTCATTTTCTTGCTGCCAGTGTGGCAACCAGTGTTGGGTGGGCGTTAAAAAACGCACGTTCCAGCGAAAAGCCAGTGCGTCTTACTGTTTGTAACCCGTTGCTGCGGACGCCGCTGTCGCTAATTATTGATGATTCTTGCCCGGTCATCAACAAGGCCTACTACTGGATCAAGCAACGACATGATTGGCGCTTGCGGCATCATCCGGACCGGCCGCCATCAGGCTGGGAAGTACATTACGACAAATTGAGCCTCATGCCGAACACTATCCCCGCTGCCTTTGCCCAGCAGTGGGGCCAGTGGTGTGGCGAGCAAGGCATCAAAGGCAAGTTCAGCATGATTCCATTCCCAGCAGGTATGGGAAGGATTGACCAGGGATTCCCCGGCTTTCCGTCGGCTGAGTTGGAAGAATGGCTGCGGGTGATCAAAGAGGTCATCTGGAAGAATTTCGACCTGACCCCCGAAATGCTCACGCACACTCACGTAGTGGACCTAAAGACCTGGCAACTGACCGAAGAATGGGAGCAGGTCGAGTGGGTGGACCCGCCGGTGGAGTTGCTGACCGACTATATTGCCACGGCGATGCAGTTACTCAAAAATGTGGGCATTGTGTGCGAGGGCGTGACCAGCCCGGGGACCTTCGGCAAGCGCAAAGAGGCAGCCTATGCGCGGGCGGTGCTCGACGCCGCTCTACGCGTGAATAACAACCTGCGCCCGTTCTATTTCCTGTGGCTCAAGGATGATGAGCTGCCTGACGTGCCGATCTGGCACGTCGACAAAGCCAAGGGCATAGCCATCGCGAGCATCATCGGTTGTGCGGGCGACTGGTTCGGCGCGACTGGTTACGATCAAGCCGACCCGGACCTGTTCATTACAAAAGACTTGCAAGGCGGACGGCTGCCAGCCGTGCTGGCCAAGGAACTCCCTTGTGTCTTGGTCGGTCACTGGCCTTGCTTTTATGTCAACGAACAGATCGGGTTCAAGGTTCTAAAAGAAGTCAAGCGGCGGCTGGACGCTTACGACCCCGACAAAACAAAAACACTTTGGATGAAAAATAGTGAGATTGGCTACTACTGGATGGCCCGCCAGTTGAGCGAACTGCGGGTAGAGCAAGATGCAAGCAGGCGGGAATGTACTATCCACGTCATGACGAAATTTCCTGTGGATAACTTCACGCTGGCGATCCACGACTGGGCGGCGCAGCGAGTGCAAATCGATGGCAGGGATTTGCGTCAGGTCAAGTCGCGGCAGGATTTTCGCAGCGGAACGTTTCTCGTGCAGGGCAAGGAAACGTTCGTTGCATTTAATTTGCCAATGGGTGGCACAACGCTTTGTATCAGTCGGAGATCTGGATAAAGTTACGTTTATAAGGAGTGGACAATTATGAATCGGCGTAAGTTTCTCAAGTGGAGCGGGTCGGTTGCAGCGGCGGTAATGTTAGCAAAACTCCGGCCTGCTACTGCCCAGCAGGACAAAAAACCCAATATCATCTTCATCCTTGCCGACGATTTTGGGATCGGGGGCTTGGCCTGCTACGGCAGCGACAGATTCAAAACACCCAACCTCGATGTGCTCGCGCAGACAGGTGTGCGGTTCGAGCACTGTTTCTCCATGCCGCTGTGCGCACCGTCGCGCGCGGTCTGCATGACGGGTCGGTATCCCTTCCGCACCGGCGTGGTAAACAATGGCTCAGGTGCCCAGGCCCATCCTGACAAAGAGATGTGCATTGCCAAGGTTCTAAAATATGCTGGCTACGCCACCGCTGTGGCTGGAAAGTGGCGGCAATTGAGCTATTTCACTACCAAGCAAGATGCGCAGCGGTGGGGCTTCGACGAATTTCTAATCTGGGGCGTTGATGGGAGCAAAGGCGAGCGCTACTGGGACCCTGTTTACAACAAGAACGGCCAGCTACTATCCGATACCAAAGGCAAATATGGCCCGAACCTGCTCCACGAGTTTATCGTGGACTTCATCCGTCGGCATAAAGACCAGCCGTTCTTCGTCTACTATCCTACGCCGCTTATTCATGCTCCCATCCTTCGCACACCTGACAGCCCGGCTAAGGGCGCGGACCACTATGCCGACAACATCGCCTACCTGGACAAGCTGGTCGGCAAACTGGTCGCGGAATTGGACAGCATGAATCTTCGTGAGAAGACGCTGATCGTTTTCACCGGCGACAACGGCTGTACACCCCAGGCCTCGGGCACCAAGGGCAGCCGCAGCGGGGGTACGCTTCATGGCAAGGCTATTGACGGGGCTAAGGGTGATATGAAGGAAGGTGGCAGCCGCGTCCCACTGATCGTCAACTGGAAAGGGACCACACCCGCCGGACTGGCGTCAAAAGACCTGGTGGACTTCAGCGATTTCTTTCCCACATTTGCAGAACTTGCTGGTGCAAAATTACCGCAGGGCCTCATAATAGATGGCCAAAGCTTCGCGCCGCAATTGCAAGGTCAGACTGGCAAGCCCCGCCAATGGGTTTTCGTGCAGTTAGACCAAAAGTGGTACGTCCGCGATGCTCGCTGGAAGCTCAACGAGCGCGGCGAGCTTTTCGATATGAAGGATGCTCCATTTGAAGAAATTCTTGTGCAGCCCGACACTGCTGAGCCTGCTGCGCAGGCGGCACGCACTAAACTTCAGGCCGCACTGGCCAGTCTGCGTTCGTTTCAGTATAGTGCCCAAAATAAAAGAGCCGCAGAGGACACAGAGTTCACAGAGAAAAATCAAAGTAACCACAGATTACGCGGATTGCACGTAAGAAAAAAAAGAATCAAAAATCTGTGAAATCTGTGGAATCCGTGGTTTCAAATATGAGGTTCTCTGTGCTCTCCTTCGACTGGGCTCAGGACGGCGTCTGTGGCAAAAATTGAAAAAAGACATCTCTGAAAGGAAATAGGATGAAAAAGGAAGCACCAAGGACCTACTCTAAAACGAATTCAGGCGTCAGAAGTCAGGAGTCAGGAAATTCTGAATTCTGTATTCTGAATTCTGTCTTCTGTTTTACATCAGGGCTGCTTGCACTAATATGGTTTCTGCTTAGGGTCATACCCAAGCCGAGCAGGGCGACATATCCCTGCCAACGGGTAGCTGCGCCGCTGGCGAGCGGCTTTATAGTGTGGGTCGCCGGTCTGATTGGCTCAACGATAGTATACCGTAAAGCCAGGCATCTGGTGCATCAGTCGCCCCGCACTAATTTTCCGCTTCGCCGGGACAGGATTTTCCCAAGTTTCCAGAAAATTAGTGCGGGGTGTTTGGCGGCGACCTGCGCCGCTGTGGCTGTCGCGATAATCTGGGCCTGTGTCTGCGCAACAGAGAGCAATCTGGCTAAAGCAGCGGTTTTCAGTCCAATCGAATCGCCAAATAGCCCGATGGGCGTGGCTAAAGGGATCTATCCCGGACGAGTCGTATGGGTTCGCGATGCCAACGCCACCAATTGGGACGGCTCGACCGGCAACTGGTGGGACGACAACAATACCGACCAGAAGACCGTTGATGCCATGATATCCGCGGCCATCAGACGGCTGACAGGCGCCGCCAGTGATTCCGCCGCCTGGGATGCGCTATTTCGGTACTTCAATAAGACCAAAGGCTTTGGCGATGTGGGATACCGCAAGGATGAAAAGATCGCCATCAAACTCAACATGAATCAGGATCGTGGAGGCACTTGGAAGCCGGATGGCGGCTATCCAAGCCCTCAAGTTGTTTATTCGCTTGTGCATCAACTTGTAACGGCGGCGGGTGTGCCTGGCTCTGCGATCACACTATATGATACCTCGCGATGTATTGGCGACCCGCTCTACAACAAAATCAGAAATAATCCCGACTCCAATTTCCAGAGCATAACATTTGTTGTGACGCTGGCCAACGCAGGTAATGGCCGTGTCGCCGCAGTTCACGATAGTGCCAACCCGCTTCATACTAAGGCCGGCACTGCTTACCTGCCGCAATGTGTCACGCAGGCTAAGTATATGATTAACCTGGCGCTGCTGAGAGCTCACACCCTATGCGGCGTTACATTGTGCGCAAAGAACCATTTTGGCACGACGTATTTCCCCGATGGTGGCTGGACGCCCAGGCCGCTGCACAATTCCAGCAGCCGAAGCAACCCTATGGGCTCATATAACTGCCTGGTTGACCTAAACGGGCACAAACATGTGGGCGGCAAAACGTTTCTATATATGATTGATGGATTATACCCTGCCAGAAACCAGACCTCCGGCGTTATAAAGTTTGTGTCTTTTGGCAATGACTGGTTCTCCAGCATACTGGCTTCACAGGACATGGTAGCAATAGATTCTGTGGGGCTGGACTTTCTGCGAAATGAACAGGCCGTCAATCCTAACGTCGTTGATGTCGTGGGCAATCCCGACAACTATCTACATGAGGCAGGGTTGGCGAATAGGCCTCCTTCCGGCACGCTATATGACCCGGAAGGCGATGGTACGGCTCTGGAAAGTCTGGGCACCCACGAGCACTGGAACAATCCGAAGGATAGGAGTTACTCGCGAAATCTGGGAACGGGCAATGGAATCGAACTGGTACCGAATTAGGCAATCAGGTTATCCGGCGATCAGGTAACAGGAAATCAGGTTATCAGGTAATCAGATTTGAAACCACGGATTCCACAGATTTCACAGATTTTTGATTCTTTTTTGTTCCGCGGAATCTGCGTAATCTGTGGTTGTTTTGGTTTTTTCAGCATTTCGTCCCCTAAGGGGCTGCTATCTTTTCACCTGATGTCCTGATTCACTGCTATTGGAACTTTGTGCCTGGCCAGATCAGGAATCAAACTTATGGAGAATTTTGAGTTCAGCAGCCCAACGAAGATTATCTTCGGCAAAGGAACCGAGAAACGTGTCGGCGAAGAAGTCAAGCTCTACAGTTGGGACCCCGCCCGGCGGGATACCTCCAGGATACTGCTGCTGTATGGCTCAGGCAGCATCAAGAAAACGGGCCTGTACGATAGGATTGTGGCCTCTCTGAAAAGGTCGCGGATCAAATTTGTTGAACTGTCTGGCGTGCAACCCAATCCCAGGCTGAGCCTTGTCCAGAAGGGCATTAGCATCTGCAAGGAACAGCAAATCGACTTTATCCTGGCGGTAGGTGGAGGCAGTGTCATCGACTCGGCTAAAGCTATCGGGGCAGGTGCGTGCTACGATGGAAACGTGTGGGACTTCTTTCCGGGGACCAAGCCGGTCACCAAGTGCCTACCTATTGGTGTGGTACTGACCATTCCGGCGGCAGGCAGCGAAGCCAGCCAGTTTGCCGTGATTACCCGAGAAGACACCAAGCAGAAGCTGCCCATGCGGGGTGAGATATTGCGTCCGCGGTTTGCTATTTTGAACCCTGAGTTGACGTTTACCCTTCCGCCCTATCAAACGGCGTGCGGATGTGTCGACATCATGGGCCACGTGTTCGAACGGTATTTCACTACCGTGCCCAACGTTGATCTGACCGATAGGCTCTGCGAAGCAGTCCTGAAAACCGTCATCAATAATGCGCCCGTTGTCCTGGCTGAGCCGGAAAACTATGCGGCCCGCGCCGAGATTATGTGGGCAGGAACATTGGCGCACAACGACCTGCTGGGCACTGGAAGAGTCGGCGACTGGTCGTCCCACCGTATAGAGCACGAGTTGAGTGCCATCTATGACATCACCCACGCAGCGGGCTTAGCCGTGATCTACCCGGCCTGGATGAAGTACTCGTTCAAAAAAGACATTAAGCGATTCGTCCAGTTTGCTGTGCGGGTGTGGGACGTTGACCTGCCTTTCGATTCAGAAGAGCGGATCGCTCTGGAGGGCATCCGTCGTATGGAGTCCTTCTTCAAGGGACTTGGTTTGGCCGTGCGTCTTAGGGAACTGGACATTTCCGATGAACGGTTTGACGAAATGGCCCAGAAGTGCGCTGCTTATTGGTCTTCGGGGGGCAACTATCAAAAACTGGAAAAACAGGTCGTCAAGGATATCCTGGAACTTGCGCTGTAAGGGCCGCATTCTCGCTTGATCCATGATCTTTTGCAACAGGAGGTTAACAAAGCACGCCCGGCAGGACTCGAACCTGCGACCTACGGATTAGAAATCCGTTGCTCTATCCGGCTGAGCTACGGGCGCTTCAATTCTAACTCGTTGTAATTTAACAACTTCCCACGCATGCTGTCAATCCTCTTACTGAGAAAACCCCCAAATGCACCCATTTGCGTCAGTCGGAATTCTTTCCCACCAGAATCTTTTTGAGCCATTTACTCGCAGATTAAAGCTCTTCCCTACGTACTGCCAGGTAATATTTGCTCGTCGTTATACTCGCGCGTCCCGCCAGTACTTGAGAGTACATTTTGCGGATGCCGGCGTGTGGGCAGACTGTTCCAATCTTAAAACTGTGCCGCTCGCACCAATTGCCCACTGTAGCACAGCCATCCTGGCTGTGATTATAATTTCACAAGCTGGAAGCTTGTTCAACGTTTGGGCAATTGGAGCGCCGGCGTCATCAACAAAGGAAACCGCGCAGGCCGCTCCAGCCATCTGTCACCGTTCTGGAATTCTTGGCCTGTCTTTGCCATTCAGTTCTTATTACTACAGGGTTCCCGCTTCGCGGGGGCCCCAGCGAAAAGTAAGCTCAAGAATTCACGCGGCCTGTGCTTGGGTAACCGCTCGGGCATTGTCATGTTCGGCTGGCATGGTCTCTTATCATCGGGCAAGGCAAATATTTCAAAAATGAAATACGAAATCCTAAGCACTAAATCCTAAACAAATTCAAATGACCGAAATACGAATTTCAAGACTCCAGGTTTGGAGCATTTGAAATTCGGATTTTGATATTGTTTCGAATTTCGGATTTCGATATTAGGATTTACGCAAGATGCGGTCTGCGAAAAATTGGGCATAAGAGTCAGCCAATTGAAATGTTGTATACCCCATGATTTGTGACTGGCCTATCGGCAACCCTCGTCAACAGGCCGCCGCACAAGGTCGACACCAATGGGCTGGGACCCCGGCCCCGCCTGCGCGGGGCCAAGCTTGCTCCTGCAAAAGCAGGGGCGGGAACCCTCAGCAGCGCAACGGCGCAATACTCATGCGGCGAAACTCAGAGGTTCTAAGGGACCACGCCGGGCGGGAACCCAAACAAGTTTTCGCTGCCACCATCTTGTGTTGCCCTTTCATCGAATCTATAATTGACCTGCCAGAAGAAACCGGGTCCTCACTTGGTGGGAGCCCGAACCCCCGCGCCTTCTGGCGAAGGCAGAAGCGGGGGCGGGAACCCTCAAAAGACGGGTAAGCCAATGAGCGATCAATTGCCTGAAACCAGATTAACCCCGGCGCTAGCGCCGGGGGTAGCCCCTGCCCTCAAGGGCAGGGCTAATCGTCAAGCAAGCCCCTCAGGGGCAAGCACCGATTCCTGCCTTCGCAGAAATGACGTCACCCCCACGGAAGCGGGGGCGGGCCGAGGGGGCATACCGGGGCACGGCCATCTTGGCCGTGGTCTCACGGGCTGGAAGCCCGTGCCAATGGGGTGGCTCCGTCGCAATGCTGTCAAGGCAGTCGTAGTTCTATCTACGATAGCAATGTTGACCGTAATCACGAGAATACCGACGCGAAAACGGGATGCTCCTGCCACCGAAGCACCGCCGGTGAACGTCACGGTCATGACTGTAACTGCGGAGCCACAGCTTGCCGACACGTTCGACCTGCCGGCGGTTGTCGAGCCAAACCAAATCGTCACGGTCTCTGCCGAGGTCGCGGGACGTGTCGAGCAAATCCTCCTGAACAAAGGTAGCGTAGTGCACACCGGGGACTTACTGATCCAACTCAATGCGGACCTTGTGCGGCCGCAGTTTGAGATCGCTGAGGCGCAGGTGGAGCGTGACCAGATCGAGTTTGACCGCATGGAGAGTCTATTCAAAGAGAACGCCGCACCTCGCCGTGACCTGGATAACGCCACCACGCAACTGGCCATCAGCAAGGCCCAGCTCGAAGAGGTCCGCGCCCGTCTGGATCGCACGCGCATCCTGGCCCCCACCGCCGGAGTGCTGAACGACTTGCGCGTCGAGGAGGGCGAGTATGTTCAGGCTGGCACCGCCGTGGCTGAGGTGGTGGACACCGATACGGTAAAGGTGGCTGTCGAAGTCCCAGAACGCGATATTCCATTCTTTGCTACCGGCCAGAAGGCGAATATCTTGGCGGATGCGAAAGGCCAGGAGAACTCACTCGTAGGAACGATCACCTTTGTCAGCGAACTGGCCAATCAGCAGACCCGGTCTACGCGCATGGAGATCACAGTGGAGAACAAGCAGGCTCTTCTACGAAGCGGGCAAATCGTGCGTGCCCGACTGACACGCCAGGTTCTGCAAGACGCTATCCTGATCCCATTGCTGGCTGTGATCCCGATGGAGAACACCAATGCCGTCTACATCGTTAATTCCTCGCAGGCTCAGCGGCGCGAAGTTGAGCTTGGGATCATCAAAGGTGATCGCGTTCTGGTGACGCGTGGTCTGACGCCGGGCGACTGGCTGATCGTTGCAGGGCACCGTTTTGTCGCCCCGGGCCAGAAAGTGAACGTCGTCTCAGAGAACAAATAGCCGCCATGCTGATCACAGACATTGCTATCCGAAACCGCACCACCGTGGCCGTTCTGGGCCTGATCATTGTCGTTATGGGCGGCTACAGCTATGTTTCTTTGCCCCGCGAGGCGTTCCCGGACATCCCGATCCCGCACATCCTGGTCAGCACGATGTATGAGGGCGTTTCGCCGGAAGACATCGAGACATCGGTCACGATGAAGATCGAGAAGGAGCTCAGCGGTATCCGGGGTGTCAAGGAGATACGCTCCAGCAGCGCTGAAGGTCTGTCCATGATTGACGTGGAGTTCACGCCAGATGTCCCGACCGAGGTAGCCCTGCAACGCGTGCGAGATCGTGTGGATATGGCCAAAGGCGAGCTTCCCCGGGAAGCAGAAGACCCGGTGATCAAGGAGATCAACCTCGCTGAGTTTCCCATCATGCTCATCAGTATCTCCGGTGACGTCTCGCCCGTTCAACTCAAGGAGATCGCCGACGAGTTAGAAGATGCTCTGGAGACGGTGCCCGGCGTGCTCAAGGTAGAGGTGCTGGGCGCGCTGGAACCGGAAATTCGGCTGGAGTTCTACCCGGAGCGCCTCGCCACATATAACCTGACGATACCGGAGATTCTGGCGCTGATTCCTTCGGAGAACGTAAACATCTCTGCCGGCGGCCTGGAGACCGAGGGTACCAAGTTCAATGTTCGCATTCCCGCTGAGTTCGTCACGCCGGAAGAAGTGGACCATCTGCTGCTGACCGTGCGAGACGGCAAGCCCATCTATCTGGCGGACGTCGCCGCCGTGCGAGCTACCTTCAAGGACCGGACCAGCTACTCACGCCTCAACGGCGCTGCAAATGTCACGTTAAGCGTCCAGAAGCGGGCGGGCGCAAACGTCGTGCAGGTCTCCGACCACATCAGGGCTGTCATTGACATCGCCCGGCAGCAGGTCCCTGGGGCCATGCAGTTCGATATTACCTTCGACATATCCAAGTATGTCCGCAACACGGTGGCCGACCTTGAAAACAACATGGCCTCGGGGCTTGTTCTGGTGGTCGGCATCCTGGTCCTGTTCCTAGGCTGGCGGAGCAGCATGATCGTCTCGCTAATTATCCCGATCAGCATGCTGGCCAGCTTTTTCATCCTGCAGATGCTCGGGTACACCCTGAACATGGTGGTGCTGTTCAGCCTGATACTCGGTCTGGGCATGATAGTCGATAGCGCTATCGTCATTGTCGAGAACATCTATCGGCACATGGAACTGGGGCGCAGCCGGGGCGAGGCGGCGATCATTGGCACGCGCGAGGTCGCCTGGCCAGTGACCGCATCGACACTCACGAACATCGCGGTGTTCGTCCCAGTGGCGTTCTGGCCCGGCATCATGGGGGATTTCATGAAATACCTGCCGATCACCGTCATGATTGTGCTGGGCAGTTCGCTGGCTGTGGCGCTGGTGTTCAACCCGACGTTCTGCGCGGTGGCTGTCGGGACCGCTGCACCACGCAAGGCCATAGAGCACGTGTTCATCAGGGGATATCGCCGCGTCCAGCGAGCGGGTCTTGAGCATCCGGTGATGGCGTTGTTACTGGCCGTGTGCCTGTTGATCGGCCTGGCAATTCTATACGCCAAGATCGGAAAGGGTGTGGAGTTCTTCCCACAGGGAGACCCCGAGCGGGCCTTCATCGACGTCCGTGCGCCGCAGGGCACGAACATCCGCGAGACGGACCGCATTGTACGTCTCATCGAGCATCGCATCCAGCCATACAAACCCTGGATCAAGCACATCGTCACGAATGTGGGCTCTTCGGGCGGCGGTCTGGACCTCATGGCCAGCGCCGGCGGCTCGCACCTGGCTAACATTAGTCTTATCTTCTACGACTTCGTCGAGCGCCAGCGCCCTTCCATGGAGATTATCGCCGGCATTCGCCGGGACATCGCCGACATCGCCGGCGCCGAGATCAAGGTCGAAAGGGAGAAAGAAGGCCCACCCACCGGAGCGCCCGTCACTGTGCGCATCATTGGCAAAGACTTCAAGACGCTGGAGCAGCTCAGCGAGCAGGCCCGCCGAATGATCGCGGACGTACCCAACATCGTGAACCTCCGCAGCGACCTGGAGGCCACCCGCCCTGAGCTGGCCTTTACCGTCGACCGCCGGGTCGCCATGCTGCTCGGCGTCAACACCGCCACCGTTGGCAACTTTCTGAAGATGGCGGTCTTCGGGACCAAAGTCGGAACTTATCGTCAGTACAATGACGAGTACGACATTACCGTGCGTCTGCCCTTGGCCGACAGAACCAGTATAGATGATCTGTACCATCTGCAGATTCCAAACACATCCGGCAACGCTGTGCCGGTCAGTTCGCTGGGACGCTTGGAGTATCGCGGCGGATTCGGCACGATCAACCGCGTCAATCAGAAGCGAGTCGTCACCGTCACCGCCGACGCGGAAGGGCGATTGAGCTCCGAAGTGCTGCGCGACGTGCAGGCCCGGCTGGCAAAGCTCGATCTGCCAAGCGGGTACGAGATTCGCTACGCCGGCGAAAGGGAGCAAGAGCTCGAAGCGAGAGCCTTTCTGAGTAAGGCCTTTGTCATTGCTCTTCTGCTGGTGACCCTTGTCCTGGTGAGCGAGTTCAACAGCCTGTTGGTGACTTTGATTATCATGACCACGGTGGTCCTGTCGCTGATTGGTGCGCTGATGGGGCTGCTCATCTGCGGTTTGCCCTTTGGGATCATCATGACGGGGATCGGAGTAATCAGCTTGGCCGGCGTTGTGGTAAACAACGGCATCGTGCTGCTCGATTACACTCAGCAGCTTCAGCGGCGTGGCATAGACCTAATCTCGGCCGCAGCAGAGGCTGGCGTCACCCGCCTTCGTCCCGTGCTTCTGAGCGCCGCAACGAACTTCATCGGCTTAATCCCCATGGCCGTCGGCGTGTCCTATGACTTCCACAGCTTTACCTGGGCCACCAAGAGCGAGTCCAGCCAGTGGTGGCGCAATATGGCGGTGGTCGTCATCTTCGGCCTGGGCTTCGCCACGGTCCTGACGTTGGTGGTAGTCCCTTCACTGTATGTTATGCTCAGCCGCCTCTGGCTGCGGCGAATTGAAAATCGACAACAAACCTCGCCATAGTGATGGCGAGGTTAACCGTTTAACCCCGCCAGCCCGTGGCGGGGTTTTCAACGTGGCCCGCCAAGATGCATGTCGGCAAAATCCATATACCTCTGCCAGTCATAATCTGTCAGCGCATGTCCGCCGGAGCGGATGTGGTAACCGATTGCTCCCTTCTGTACAGGCTGATCCAGGCCGGGCATATCTTCAACGCCGAGTCCCTTAACGCCCAATAGGCGATAAACGGGGTCAGCATACTTGCACGCCAGAAACTCACCGCGCGGATCGGCCCAAAGGTCTGTGTCGGCACTTGCCACATATACCGGCCGCGGCGCAGCAAGTGCAATAAGCATATGTTGGTCCACCGGCAGATCGTCTTCTTTGCCATTGTACTTCTTAAAGTTCTCACAGAACCAATGTGGGAAGCTCTTATTAATACGCTCTACTGTTTCACCGAATCGCCGCCGACTCAACGCTGCTCCGCCGCAGCCAGAGTCGTTGGAAATAACCATGGCGAAGCGTTCATCTTGTGCTCCTGCCCATAGAGCAGTCTTACCCAGCCGCGAGTGCCCCAGCACAGCAACCCGCTTGTGATCAATGTCACTATCGGTCTGGAAATAATCCATGGCCCGACTCAGTCCCCACGCCCAGGCTCCAATTGAGCCCCAGGCATCCGGTGGTCGCTTGCCGCTCGCCAGCTTATCGAAGACCCCGTGCACACCGTTGTTAAAACCATCGTCGAAATCCGGATCAATGTCACCATAGTAGATAGTTGCCAGGCCGTAGCCTCGTTCTATAATCTTTTCCACCGGATAGCTGGCATAATCCCGGCCACGAGCATCCTCGGTCGCGCGATTATTCACGACCCCTTCCTGTCCAGGGCGCATCCAACTTTGTGAAAGCTTTATCCCGGGATCATCGCAAATAGCGTGGTTGCCGCCAAAATTCAGCAGGACGAATATGGGAACGGGCCTCTTAGCAGCGTTCGGCAAATAGATAAGAATGTCCATGCTCGGCCCACTGGTATTGCCCGTGAAGTTCACCGTCACTTGCTTGCGGGTGATATTAGCCCCGGCCACTGTTTTTACCGCTGAGTGCGCAGAGGACGCTGAGATTTTCAATTTCGATTTTTCCTCTGCGGTCTCAGCGTTCTCGGCGGTGAGTTCTGGCCGGGGTACCCCCGCTGCTTCGTTTCGCGAAGCAAAATGGCGGGGGCTAATAGCCTTGCGATCCAGGTCGAAGACGTTAAAAGTCATGTTCTCGGGTCGGCCAAGCGGCGCTCGACCATAGACGTGAGTCCAGAAGAGCTCAAGTATTTCCGGCCGCCGCCTGGTTTGCCAGGTTTGTGGGTCAGTTACTTTAATGCCCGCTGATGTCACCAGCGGGTCCGGCAGTGAGTATTGCGGCACTTTCTCCTCATAGTAATTGATCCCAGAGCTGCGCTGGCTAAGTTTTGCCACCAGTTCAGGCGAGGCTTGCCAGCCCTTGTTGCCGCCGAAAGCGGAGCGGCCCGCGTAGAAGCAACTGGCAAATTGTACGGTAAACAACACCATAAACCACCTGTATTTAACCATATAACACCTCCATTGTGGCACGGCCATCCTGGCCGTGAAATCATGGGCTGGAAACCCATGCCACATTGTGATAGTATGCCAATTGCCCGCTTAAGTGTAAAGATTTTCTGCAACCCTCGGCCCAGGGGCCGAGGTTAATTAACCCCTGCTGCTTCGTTTCGCGAAGCAAAACGGCGGGGGGTGTGGATCGCCACAAGAAAAGGGATGTTAATGAAGGTGGTACGCCTGCACAACAAAGGCCAGATAGAAGCGTTTCTACGAAAAAATGTCTATCTCAATATTTACGCTATTGGCGATCTTGACGACTTCTTTTGGCAAAACACCCTCTGGTACGCTTTGAAAACGGGTAATCAAATTCAGGCTATCGCTTTATTGTACACAGAATTTCCTTGCCCAGTTCTTCATGCGCTGTCGGAACAACCACAGCCAATGCAGGAACTCTTGCGATCAATACTTCACTTGCTGCCCAAGCAGTTTTATGCCCACCTTAGTCCCGGCGTTGAAGAGGTTTTTGAGGGGCAATATCGAATACAGCCTTTCGGCAAACATTACAAAATGGCGCTGAACAACAGCTCCGCTTTATCAGGCGCTGACTGTTCGCAAGTAGTTCGTATGACCGAAAATGATCTGGATGAAATACTTCAACTCTACGAGGAAGCTTACCCAGGCAATTGGTTTCAGCCACGGATGCTGAAGACAGGGCAGTATTTCGGAATCAGGATAAGCGATAGGCTCGTCAGTATAGCGGGCATCCATGTTTACTCAAAAAAATATAGCGTGGCTGCTTTAGGCAACATCGTTACCCATCCAGATTATAGGGATCGGGGTCTGGGCAAATCTGTAACAGCGCGATTGTGCCAATCGCTCCGCCAAAAGCGGATCGACCATATCGGATTAAATGTGAAAGCAGACAACGCGATAGCTATTTCACTATATAAGAATTTGGGTTTCGAGATTGTAAGTCACTACTATGAGTGCATGATAGTGAGCAATTAAATTACCGAGTCATTGCATCCGCTTTTTATCTTGAATGGAGAGCCAATTTCGACCGTTAAACTCTATACGCTAAACGCTGGTGCTTACTTTAATCCGCCATACGTCTGGCGGATTAATCTTTGCCGCAACCCGTCCAATAGTTGCGTGGCCAGTGCTAAGCGGGCCAATTCGCCGGTCCCGCGAAGTCGAACTTGCTGGTTGTCTAAGCGGCCACCCGGCAGCTTGAAAGTGACTTCTACATAGCCAGTACCACTTTTATCCGGCAAGGACTCGCCGACTGCAACGGCCAACTGGCTTCCGGCAGCATCAGCCGCTGCCGCGGCCAGCAGCTTTAGCCTCTCGCCGCTGGATGTGCTATCGCTCCACCGGTCGTCACCGACACGGAGCAGGCGGCGCAGTTTCTCGACAGTTGGAGCAACATAGGCTCCGGCCAAGACCTTTCTGGCGCCATCCACGCTGCATAGTGCCGCCGCCAGGCTACCACCGCTGCCGACTTCTGCCAATGCCAGGGTTAGACCTCGCGATTCGAGAAGTTTTATGACATGCTGCTCCAGGGACGTTTCGTCGTCCGCGTAAACATACTGGTCTAAATGCTCCAGAATCTTTTCTTTGAGCTGCTGGAGCGTCGCCCGGTCTTGTGACGTATCACTGGGCAGTGAAAAAGTAAAATCCACCCGGCCGCTCTGGAACTGCGAGGACACTGTGATGTCGGGCGCCAGCGGCACATGGTCTTTGAGCGTCTGGTCGATCTGAGACTGGCCAATGCCAACGAACCGTAGTTTCAGCGAGCACCCAGGCAGTCGCGTGCCGAATCGCCGGCTCAAGTACGGCACCATCGCATCGCGAACCATAGGCTGCAATTCGTGCGGCGGACCCGGCAGCGCGACGATCACAGCGTCAGCCAATTCAAAAACCAGGCCGACCGCCGTGCCGTTGGGGTTCTTAAAATAAGTGCCTCGCGTTGGCACCTGCGTCTGCCTGCGCAGGTTGGCACGAAGCTGGGCAGGTGACACGCCAAAACGTCGCGACATCTCTTGGAGCACTTCAGGGTGTTCGGCCAGCGCGATTCCGGTGAAGTCGGCCAGTGCTTCGCGCGTAATGTCGTTATCGGTCGGGCCAAGACCTCCGGTGACGATAATCAAGGCAGCTTTTTTTCTGGCAAAGGCAAGTGCCTGTTTGAGATCGGCCTGCTTGTCATCCACACACATCGAGCCAACGCAGCGTAGGCCCAGCGGGTGCAGGGTCCGGGTGATAAAGTAAGTATGCCCATCCTGATACGCGCCTGCCAGCAGTTCGCCGCCAGTGACGACGACCATGTAATCGGTGGGCCCAACCGCAGACGCGGGCAAAGAATCACCTGGTGTTGGTCCGCCGAGGGTGGATATTAGCCCCATCGACACCAATAGCGATAGCGAAGACAATCGAAACTTTCTTATCATCTCAGTAGCTCCTTTTACGTAGGGTTCCACGCACCAATTGCCTGCCACCAAGTGTGGCTCTTTTCTGCCAGAGGATGCAATTGGTGCGGGACTGGTTTCACTTTACCACCAGAAGCAGGGGTTGGCGTAATGCTGCCAGAACCAGCGGTGTTCCATTTCATTGAAATGCCGCCACTGGACGTGCCCGTCTACGAAAAGGACGTTTCCCCCGGCGGGCCGTGCACCTTTTCTCAGATGGTTTGTCCTGTCGTAGACTTGCCAGCGTGACCAGCATCCGCCGGTCGCCTTAGTGAAGTCCGACTGCAGCCGGTCCGGCCCATTGCTGGCGGTAACGTCGGTGATCAACTCCACCATTGCGGCAGACCGTTGCGTGGTAGTAACGGACCTGACCCATTCCTTATGCTTGTTGTCGGGACTCATTGGCGGGTTTTTTCTGCCAGCGACTGTATCAATAAACCAGAAGTATCCCATAATGCGATGCATGTTCTTGCGGGTTGCTTCATCCTGCGGCTCAGGCTGAGGATAGTTCTCCGGAGTCCCGGCTGGAAAATTCTCTCCGTAGCGCCAAAAGATGATGTTGTCTCTCTGACGCCATGAGGGGCAGTAAAAGATATGTCGGTCGAAGGCACCGGTCCGCAGAATGATATCTGTCGTCCAGTACGAAACGTCAAACAGCCAGCGGTCGACCTCGTTGAGAGGCAGTTTGCCATCGTAGTCGTTGGCGTACAAGTATAAGCCCAGCGCTGTGTTCTTCTGGTTTTGGCTGCACACAGCCCGTCGGCCCTGCTCGCGGGCGGCACTAAGCGCCGGCAACAGAATCCCCAGTAAAACAGCAATCACGGCGATCACCACCAGCAGCTCGATAAGTGTGAATCCTCTTGTTTGATTCATAGTGGTAGCAAAAACCGGACCGCAAGAATGCGGTCCTTATTAACCCCCAGCAATGCTGGGGGTACCTCGGCACAAGTGCCGAGGCTAATCCCCACGCGGAATTCTTTCCGCGTGGGATCGCGGCCTTCCAAACGCAAGACCAGTATACGAATTCAGCGGTCGAAAATCAAGGGCACAGCCCCTGGCGACAAACATCGATGACTATGAAGGAACGAACATTGATTCTTGCCGCACGAATCATTACAATTTCATTATCTTGAAAAAATATCTGTGTCTTGAGGCAAACCGTGCATCTGATGCGTCGGCATTGGAGATTGAGGGCGTTTACCCTCGTCGAGCTGCTGGTCGTCATATCGATCATAGCGTTGCTCTTGAGTATATTGCTCCCATCGCTTAGAAAGGCCCGCGCGCAGACCCGAAGCGTAGTATGTAAGGCCATACTACGCAACCTGGCTTTGGCTCACCAGCAATATGTAGCTGAGACGGGCATGTATTTGCCGCACACAAGTTACGACCCTTACACGCCCTGGTACAATAATGACTATTTCAGGCAGGCTATGGGCCTGCCAAGAGTACCGGATGAGCAAAAACAAAGGCGGCAGCAGATACAGGAGTGGCAGCCTAACGTGCCACGGAATCTCATCTGCCCGCAAGCCCACTATGCGCTGGAACACCCTGAGAACGGCCTGTATGCAATCGACAGAAGTTACGGCGTCAACGTTGAATGTGACGCCTATGCGCTGAGGCAAGGGGTGGGTAGTCTATTCGACAAGGAGAGCTGGATCAGACAGTCTGCCACAAAACTTTTTTTAGCTGATGCGTTAGATTGGTGGATCACCTACCTTAATTGTAAGCGATATTTCGAGTATGGCGAAAACTATGTCGGCTTTGAAACATACGGGGCGGTAGCGTATCGCCATTTCGGACGGGTGAACCTGATTTATTGGGACGGCCACGTCGGGCAGCTTCCGGCTGAGCAGGTCGTAAACGATACCAGCTTATGGTATCCATTCAAGCTCGAGCAAGAATAGGTAGTCACGTTGATTCTCAATCTTTGCTACATCGAACTGATAAGGGGCAGGCAGAACGTGCCAGCCCCATTCTGTGAGCGTAAATGACGCCATGGCAAAGAGTTAGCTTTAACTTGTCTGTACCAACCGCTTGTCGTCTACATCTCCCATGTGACAGTGTACCGGGATAAGCTGTTGTTCAAGCCCAAAGTGTGATACCCCATCGAAAAAATCTTAAAAATTTCCATTTTTCTGTTGACATTCGATTACATTTGTAATATTTTGAAATTACATCTGTAATCAAAAGGAGAATCGCTGATGGGAAAACTGCCGAAAATATCGCAGTCCGAATGGCTGGTAATGCAGGTGCTGTGGTCAAAGGGACCGTTGACGGCCAACGAAGTGGTAGAGCAACTGGCGAAGAAAACCAAATGGAATCCGCGAACGGTCAAGGCGCTGATTAACAGACTGGCCAAAAAGGGTGCGGTTAAATTCCAGAAGGAAGGACGACAGTACCGATACTTCGCCGCAGTCAGCGAGTCTAAGTGCGTACGCAGAGAGACCCGCTCATTCGTTCGGCGTGTCTACGGCGGCGCGGTCAGGCCGATCCTGGCCAGTTTCTTGGAGGATGCAGACCTTTCGCCGGACGAGATCAAAGAGCTCAAAAAAATTCTTGACCAAAAAGGCAGGGACTAAAAATGGAATCGCTCAGCGTACACATGCAGCCGTTTGTTGCCTGGCTTTTGCGCTCAACGCTTCAAGCCGGCATTTTAATCGGGCTTATCCTTCTCGTGCAAATGGCGCTACGCAGCAAAATCGGCCCTCGCTGGTCGCAGGCTCTCTGGCTGATTCTACTCTTGCGTATGGTGCTGCCGTGGGCGCCCGCCAGCCACTTCAGCATCTTCAACCTGATACCTCGGGCGGACAGTTCGGTAGGGTGGCGCTTGCCCCGCCGTTTGCCCGATGGTGGGCTAAAGCCCACCCTGCATACTTCTGTTTCAACCGGCAATACCCCTGCTTCCGCAGGGGCAAGTTCACAGCCGACCCCGCACCAATTGTCCGGCAGCCAAGACCCTCACTTCCTATCGGTCGGCAGGCAACTGGCGCGTTCAATTGCTGCGGGGCTGCCCTTGATCTGGCTGGCAGGAGCGCTCGTCCTGGGAATCTATATTTGCGTAAGTAGTTTTTCTCTCTTGCGAATCATCCGCCGTGAGCGTCCTTTGACCGACCAGAGGATTCTCGACCTGGTGGAGGATTGTAAGGCTGAGATGGGCATCCGCACTGTCCTGGGTATAGTGGCAACGGATAAGGCCAGAAGCGCTTGCCTTTTTGGTTTTATCCGGCCGCGCCTGCTGCTGCCAAAAGGAATGGTCGAGGCGCTGAGCCGGGAGGAATTGCGGTACGTTTTTCTGCACGAGCTGGGGCATCTAAAAAGGCACGATATTTGGCTGGGCTGGCTGACAAGCATTCTACAGGCCCTACACTGGTTCAATCCTTTAGTCTGGCTGGCCTTTTACAGAATGCGTGCCGACCGCGAACTTGCCTGTGATGCTCTGGTACTTGCCCGCCTTGCGTCTGGCGGGCTGGCCAGGACTGCGCCTGACGAATCCCAAAATTACGGCCAGACTATCGTCAGTTTGTTAGAGCGTTTTTCCCGCCCGCAGGTTTTGCCTGCGCTGGCGGGAATTTTAGAAACCAAATCTCAATTAAAAAGGAGGATTACCATGATTGCCAGATCCAAAAAGCATTCGCCCGTGCAACGGGCAGCAGCGGTAGTGATTTTTGCAGCACTTGCCGGCGTAGGCTTGACCGATGCCTATCCGGCACCACCGCCCTTCGAGTTCGGCACTCCCACAAATCTTGGGCTACCTGTCAATAGCTCCTATGCCGACGGTGCTCCAAGCATCTCGGCAGACGGGCTGGAGCTGTACTTTGCATCCCTACGACCGGGGGGATATGGTGGCGTTGATATATGGGTCGCGACACGGCCAACGACAGGAGACCTGTGGGGTCAAGTGGTGAATCTTGGGCCAGTGGTCAACAGTTCCGCTGATGACGGTGGACACTGCATTTCGTCCAATGGCCTGGAGCTATACTTTCTTTCAAATCGCCTCGGTGGGTATGGAAGCAATGATATTTGGGTGACAACAAGGCCAACAAAAAAAGAGCCGTGGGGACCGCCTGTGAATCTTGGGCCAACGGTCAATAGCATTGCTGACGAGGGTGCGCCCGATATCACCATTGACGGCCTGCAAATGTACTTCGACTCTTCGCGGTCAGGCGGGTACGGTAGTTATGACATATGGGTAACGACTCGGATAACGAAGGACCATGCTTGGGGACCGCCTGTCAATCTCGGCCCACTTGTCAACAGCTCGATTAGTGAAGGTAATGCAAGTATTTCGCCCAATGGTCTGGCACTATTTTTCACGGCGAACCGGTCCGGTGGGTATGGCGGCAATGATATTTGGGTAACAACAAGGCCAACAGAAAGCGATCCCTGGGGCCCGCCGGTTAACCTTGGTGGAACTGTGAACAGTGCTTATGGTGAGGACACCCCGTGCATCTCGTCCGATGGTCGCACACTTTATTTTTGCGACTATCCTAGCGCGCGGCCTGGGGGGTATGGTGCTACGGATATCTGGCAGGCGCCGATCCTTGCTGCTCCGGTTTGTGGTGATGCTGAGCATCCATATCCGGCAGTTGATTTGAACAAGGACTGCCGGGTTGATTTGGCTGACCTTGCGCTGCTACTGGCCCACTGGCTGGAATGTACCGCACCAGAGTGCCAGTGAGTTCTGAGTTCTTTGTTCATCGACGAACCCTCAACCACGAACAATGAACTACGAACAATGAACCATGAACAATGAACGCGTTACATTCGCTTATATCGTGGGCCGCCGGTGCCTTCAGGGGCCGTCCAGCGGATGTTGTCAAACCGATTTATGAGAAGAATATTGAATAGGAGGGTGGCAAATAGTATCATTTATTTATGGTAACCACAAAACAACAGGCTCTTGAGATTGCCGCAAAAGTCCGCATTGAGCTTGAGAAATTATATGGCAAGCGCCTGCAAAAAGTGCTTCTGTTCGGTTCAGCAGCACGGGACAGGCTGGACGAAGATAGTGATATCGATATTGCCATTATCCTTGATGAAATTCCCGACCGCTTTGCCGAGCACGAGCGGATCGGCGACGTTGGTTCACAGATTAGCCTGGAATATGACACACTCGTCAGCTTTCTATTTATAAGCGAAACTGACTATCAAAAAGGGCGATTCGCTGTTCACAGAACCATAAAAGAAGAAGGGATTGCCGTGTGAGTGAAGAAGTTCGCTTACACCTCGAAAGGGCAGACGACTGCATAAAAGACGCCGAACTGCTCCTAAGTGCGCATCGCACTTCAGCCGCGGTAGGCAGGAGTTACTATGCGATGTTCCATGCAGCAACCGCAGCTCTGCTGAAAAGGGACATCAAACGCCATTCTCATCAGGGGCTTATTTCTGCATTCGGCCAGTTTTTCATCAAGACAGGACAGGTCGAACCAAGGTTTCATAAATATATCACTGAGGCATTTGACCTTCGGCAAGAAAGCGACTACCAACCTTTGGTCGAGATAACGGAGCAGCAGGGAGGCAAGATTCTTAAACAGGCAAAAGAATTTATCGCGGTCTGCCGAAAACTGTGCCAGTGAACAGCCCCTTGCAATCGGTCCAGTTTTACATTCGTTTGTATCGTGGGCCGCCGGTGCCTTCCGGGGCAGTCCAGCGGATGTTGTCAAAGGGACATTTCCTCTGGCAGGTTTTACAGTGCAGACAGTTCGATGGATTGGCCGGCTTTACTACATCGTGAATCGTCTCGTAGACTCCAGCCGGACAAAAAGTAATGCAGGGACTATTGAACAGAGACGTGCACCTTGTTTCGCAGATGGTTTTGTCCAAGATTGTAAGATGCGAAGGCTGCTCTTCGCGGTGTTCGGTGGCGGCCATCGCGGTAAAGGTGTCTTTGTCAAACTGTGGGTTGGGCTTCAGCCGATATGGAAGAGCAGTCATCGCCTCATAGTCTTTTTCGATATTGAACTTGGGCAAAAGTCCCCCGAAAACAGATAGCGGCATTCCCTGGAGCGGCCCAAGCTTCGCAACCGTCTGGCGGAAATTCCTGGCTGACCACATTTCTTTAGCGACATTGGACTGCTCAATCAACTCGGTATATCTTGCCGCCGCCTCCTCATGCTTATCGAGGCTATCAACAATAGCCCTTGCCGCCTGCATACCGGAATCGATGGCGTTGTGCAGGCCCTTTATCTTGAGCATATTTACAAAGCCGGCGCTATCGCCAAGAATCATAACATTGCCTCTGCCAATGCTGCCGCTCAGCGGGTCTCTTGGGATGGCATAGTAACCGCCTTCGGGGATCATTTTCGCCCCGGCCTCTACGACCGTGCCGCCCTGGATAAATTGCTTTACGAAGCGATGCTCTTTGAAATTGGTCAGAGCATCCTGTGGATTAAAATCGTAGTATTTCCAGTCGGCCCCGACAATCATGCCTACGGCAAGATGCTCCGGCATGAGAGCGTAAACGATGCCGCCGCCAAACATACCCGGCCCAATAATCGGCGTCCATATTGGATAGCCCATAGCGTGAACGACCCGGCTGGCGGTGAATTTTTCATACTGCTCGGCGCTTACCTTTATCAGTTCCTTTACGCCTACCGAGTAAAGTTGATTAGTCTGCCTTTGCAGGTTTGCTTTTTCGATGAATTTTTCTGTCACCAGGCCGTCACAGCCCTCGGCAAGTGCGATAAAGTCGGCGCTTATTGTTTCGCCCTCAGCGTAGTTGGGCTGTTTATGGCCTTCCTTATCCAGGCCCTGGTCAACGAGTTTTACGCCGATTGCGCGGCCTTCCGCATCGTCAAGGATAATATCCTGGGCTGCAAAGCCGGTCAGCACCTCTGCACCGAGACCTCGGGCGATTTGCCCCATCCACTTGGTCAGCTTGCTTATTGAGACTGAGTAGTCGCCCTTATGTATCATCTGGCCGAAGCCCAGCCTGAACAGTCTGGCAAGCCTAATCATAAAGAAGATGTTAAAGGTCAATTTTTTGCCCAGCAAAAACATAATGTTGTCTTTATAGATCTTGTTTGCCAGGATTTCTTTGGCGGCATCGGCATCCTGCCAGCCTGGCACAGCCGAATCCAGCAGGCTGTGCAGCGGCTGCGGCTCTAAAACTGCACCTGAGAGATTGTGATTTCCCAGGTCCGCAGCTTTTTCGATGACACAAACGTCAATTTTGGGCTTGAGGGTTTTCAGTTGTATGGCGGTTGCCAGACCGGCCGGCCCGGCGCCCACCACCAAAACTGAAACTTTGTTGTAATCCTGACTGTTTGACACCTGTAATTTCACCTCACGGTAAAAAACCCCGCAATAAATTATGACCCCCCAATAAATTGGGGGGCTAAATACGTTTTTATTTAGCCCTGCAGTTTACTGCGGGGTTCTTATTCCAATGCCTCCACCAGCTTTGGCACTATATCTTCGACGGTTCCAACAAAATAATAATCGCACTGCTTAAATATCGGTGCGCTGGGGTCGCTATTTATAGCCACGATGGTTTCGGTGTTGGCCACGCCTATCATGTGCTGGATGGCGCCGGAAATTCCCAGAGCCACGTAGAGTTTTGGCCCGATAGATGTGCCGGTCTGGCCGACCTGATGCGCCCGCTCAATAAAGCCCTGCTCGACCGCCGCACGCGAAGCGCCTCTTTCAACCTGGGTCTGCAGCTTTTTGCTCAAGGCTTGGCACAGAGCGCCAACCAACCTTTCATAGTTGTCCCGGCTCTGCATACCTTTGCCGCCGCTAACGATTACGTCGGCGTTGAAGTTCACACCGCCGGTAGCTGTTTCTGTCTTTATAATTTCAAGACTAACATCGTCCTGGGAAAGTTGCACTTTGTGTCTTATGATTTTGCCGGTTCTTGAGTAATCCGTCGGCAGCCTTTTCATTACGCCCGGCCTGGCGGTAGCCATCTGCGACCTTGAGCCTTTGGTGCGGATAGTCGCCATAACGTTTCCGCCCAGAGCCGGTCGGGTCTGAAACAGCAATCCTATGTCGCCTTTGTGGGAGCTATCTCGAATATCAAGGCCTGTGCAGTCGGCGGTCAATCCACAGCCAACCCGATATGAAACCATCGGCGCCAGCATTCTGCCCTGCGGTGTTGCAGCGTAAAGAACAATTTGAGGCCAGTAGACGTTTATCACGTCGGCGATGGCCTTGTGGTGCGCGGTGGGGTCAAATACCCACAGCAGCTTGTCTTCGATGATATAGATATTGTCTGCGCCGGCGGCAATCAAATCTTTTGCCATTGATTCCAGTTGATAGCCGGCTGCGACAACGCCCACTTTGGCTGCCAGAGAATCCGCTAGTTCTCGGGCCTTGCCAATAAGCTCGAAGGTTGCAGGATGAACCTCGCCATCTTTGTGCTCTGCAACCACCCAGACCTCGCCCTTTTTGAAGGTTGGCTCGGTAAATTTGAATCCCTCTATCATGTCCTCCAGCGCCATTTTATGGAAACGCTCGCCGGCCGCAGCGAGGATTCTCTCCTTGGCCGCATCATCAATTTGAGTAACGTCTTTTATGCCGAGCTGCTTGAGCGTATCGGCCAGGACTCTATAATCCTCGTTTTCTTTCTCCGTGCCCTCGAAGCTCCTGTCAAACTTGTTGGCCCTTTTAGCAGGAAGAACGTACTGTTTCTTTTGGGCTTGGTTTTTTTTTGCGGATTCTCCGTTGCCGCCTTTGGAGCTTTCAACAATCATCGCGGCTAAATCTTTTATATCGTGGAGTTGCCGACATTTTCTGCTGGTTTTGCCCGGCGGAAAAACTCGTATTACGCTGGTCTTGGAACCTGTAACGCCGATGTGCGTGGCTTTGATATCGTCGGCGCCCCAGCGAATGACCTGGATTCTGTTTGCCCGCCGAGTCGCACCAAAGGTAGCGAACAGCGGATACTCATATTTGGCAACAGTAATTATTGCCGGCAGCTTCTTGGGCGTTACGACTTGACTGCCGCCACTTATAATCCGGGTGAATTCGAATCGCCCATTCTTAAACTCGGCCTTGGTCGCATAGGCTATGCAGGGAAGCGACAGCTCCTCAGCGATCTGCGGCGGCACCTGGGCGGTGTCGCCATCTACCGATTGCATGCCCGTAATTACGTAATAGTCACTATCATTTTTGAGAATTTCCTTGACAATCTTGCGCACCGCGAATGCCAGAGGATTGGCCGTCGCCACGGTGTCTGCTCCACCCAGAGCTTTATCGGTAAGCAGGATTGCTATGTCAGCGGCCCTGCTGAGGCTGTACCTGAGCACATCTTCAGCCATCGGCGGGCCCATAGACAGGCAGATGATTTTACCCTTGTGGTTGCCGCTATCTCGTCTCATCTGATTGGCGAAAGCCAGCGCCTGTGTGTCCAGCTCGTTGATTACGCTGGCTAAACGCGTTCGAACTAACGTGCCCGTCTCTGGGTCGAATGCGTTGTCAGTGATTTGGCTTACGTTGGGAACCTGCTTAACTAAAACTATATAATTACTCATGTTCAGTTCTTATACTTAGCTAAACAACTCAACAAGAATTCCTGTATCTGCACAAGGCAAATATCCGTGCGGCAACAAGACCCACAATTATATCACCATCTGGGACCTTTTCAAACAGTATAAATTTGCCTTTTTTTCGCCGGCATTTCATATAAAGACGGTTCTGGAGGCAAAAAAGTTTAACTTGGCACTTGTTTTGGGCCAGCGGATAATGTTTAATCTTGATTCCAATCAGGCCAATGGCAAAAAGATAAGGTTAGCTTATTTTGTTGAGGTGAGTTGAGATGGCAGACTTGAAGGCATTAGCTGACGCAATTATCAAAGGCGACCAAAATACCGCGGTGGAAATAACCAGGTCGGTTCTCGATGAGGGTACAGCACCCAAGAAGATCCTCGACGAGGGCCTGATAGCAGGTATGGACGTGGTTGGCGACCGTTTCAAGAAAAATGAGATTTACATACCTGAGGTTCTTATTGCTGCCCGGGCAATGAAAATGGCGATGGAGCTGCTTGCGCCGGCCCTTGCCAAGGCAGGCGTTAAACCACGCGGCAAATTTCTAATAGGAACCGTGCAGGGCGATCTGCACGATATTGGCAAGAACTTGGTAGCAATGATGCTGAAAGGCGCCGGCTTTGAAGTCACCGACTTGGGAGTCGATGTTATGCCCGAGAAGTTTGTTGAGCGAGCTAAGGCTGCCAGAAGTCAATTGATCGGTATGAGCGCACTTCTGACCACCACCATGCCGAGTATGGAGAAAACGATAAAGGCTCTTAGGGCGTCAGGCATTACCGCCAAGATTATGATAGGTGGCGCACCAGTAACCCAGGGCTATGCTGATAAGGTTGGCGCCGATGGTTACGCCCCCGATGCCGCTTCAGCAGTCGATGTAGCTAAAAACCTCGTAGCGTAAAAGTAGCCCGAAACCCAGCACTAATTTCCCACCAAATTCAAGGGTCGCGCGCCTTACAACGGAAATTAGTGCTGGGTTTTTGCGCTCAAGCTGGTAAAATGGACACCTAGTGCTTTGTCGCTGATCAAATGATGGGTGTCATTGCGAGCGAAGCGAAGCAATCTCTGCTGTTTAGTAATGAGATTGCCACGGCCTGCAAGGCAGGCCTCGCAATGACAACTCCTCAAATATCCTGCGACAGAGCAGTAGTCCAACAGGAAATTTCGAATATCGAAATTCGAAGCTCGAAACAAGCTCGAAATTCAAATATCAAATGTTCAAGACATCGTTTCCGCTTTTGGCAGATTTTGAATTTCGTATTTTGGTCATTTAGATTTGTTTCGTATCCCCGCTTGTGCGGGGACAAGTTTACCCCTGCGTAAGCAGGGGTGCTTCGGATTTCGAATTTATTCCTATGTTCTAACTATGCGCCGAATAAAGAACCAGGACTTAGCACAGTTGCTTGTGCAACTTCGGTTCACGCCCCAAAAGCATCGCCGAAAACAGCTCGATGCCGCTGAGAAACTATTCGCGATTATCCAGCCGGACAAGGAATATCCATTTGATTTTGTGTGCTTCAAAATCACCGGCTATCACCCTAAAGGTCCTGCCGAGCAGGCATTAATAAAAGGCGACCAGCTTCTGGAGGATATGCAGATTTTCATCTCCAAGCTAAGCGGGCGGGTTAGTACGCCGATCGCTGCGCAGAACCAGAGGGTCTATACTATTGAAGAACTGGCTGAAAAATTTGGGGTCTCAACAAAAACAATCAATCGCTGGCGAAAACGAGGCTTGATTGCGCGAAAGTTCATCTTCGATGACGCAGTTATGCGCCTGGGGGTCTTACAATCAACTGTGGACAAATTCGTCCAGCAAAATCCACATATAGTGGCAAAGGCAAAAAACTTTACACGACTGACAACCAAACAAAAACAGCAGATCATAAAACAGGCCAGCAGGCTTGCAGCCAAGACGACATTGTCCTGCTATCAGATCATAAATCAGATATGTGCCAAAATGGGTAGGGCCCACGAGACAATCAGGTATGTGCTGCTGGATTATGAAAAATCGCACCCTGATAAGCCCATCTTCAAAAAACCTTCGGGCATAATCAGCCCGGCTGAAGCCGCTGAACTCTATAGGCTCTACAAGCAGAGAGTGAGCATCGCAGAACTAATGAGCCGTTTCAACCGTACCAGAAGTTCAATATATCGAATTGTTAACCAACGCAGGGCAAAAGCACTTCTGACCAGAAAAATTGAATTTATCGCCAGTGAAGAATTTGTTGAACCAGACGCCAGAGAAAGAATCCTCGCTCAGCCGATCACAGCCCAGTTCAGTGAAGAACAAACGCTCTCCGAAGGCACCGAGGGACCTGCGGTCATACAGAAAGACACTGGCAGGCCCTTAAGATCCTTTGAATTAGCTGGCAGCTCCCTGCCCGAATATTTGCAGGCACTAAAAGGCACGCCCGTGCTAAACAGGCAGCGCGAGCTTGAGCTTTTCCGCAGGTATAACTACCTGAAATATCTGGCAGATAAAACCAGAGCGGCAATAAAAACTTCGCGCATCCGCAGCAGGCAATTGACCGAAATAGAAAACTACCTAACCGAGGCAGAAGATATCAAAAAGACAATAATTGAGGCAAATCTGCGACTGGTGGTAAGTATTGCCAGCAAACATATCACCAGTGGAGCAAACTTGCAGGACCTGATCAGCGAAGGAAATCTCTCGCTGATGCAGGCGGTGGAGAAATTCGATTATACTAAAGGCGTTCGATTCGGCACGTACGCTTCCTGGACTATCGCCAAAGACTTTGCCCGCAAAATACCCGCCATGGCTGGGCCGGATAAGGCAAAAGCAGCCTCTCTGGCCAATATCCAGCGGGACCTAAGAAGCACCGCAGCAGCAGATGTCGGGGCCGTCGAGCGAGCACGCCAGAGCCTGGCACAGGTTATAAAAGACGAACTTACGCAGCGCGAACAGTATGTAATCTTAAATCACTTTGGTTTGACCGGCTCTCCGATAAAAAAGAAGACCAAGACATTAAAGCAGATTGGTGACGAGTTGGGACTGAGCAAAGAAAGAGTTCGACAAATCGAACTGGAAGCCCTGCAAAAATTGAGATACTCCCTCAGCAGAGAGGAATTTGAGTTGCTGACCGGCTAAGGCAAATTTTCAAGCGCAAATTGTCAATGTACATACCACTGACCAGAATCCAGAAGCTCATAGGGCGAAGAATGCTTCAATCCAAGCTGACTAAGCCCTGCTTCTATATCGAGTCAAAAGCGGATGTAACTGAGCTGATGGCACTTAGGCCCGTGCTCAGCAAATCGCTTGGCACTAAAATCACAAGCAACGCTTTTCTTATCCGGGCGTTGGCACTGGCCGCAAAAAAATATCCTATCATGATTGCAACCCACCCGCTGCCGGACGGCCAGACATTGGGCATCGAACATCAAGTATCGAGTATCAAAATCGCTGATGCGATTAATGTTGGTTTTCCAGTGCATGCCCCTCAGGGTCTGATGGTGCCGGTAATAAAGGATGCAGATAGAAAAACTCTGGTAGAAATCGCCCAACTGGAAAAACTTCTAACGGAAAAGGCCCGCAGCAATAGCTTGACATTTGAGGAAATGCAAGGCCAAACCATAGGCTTGAGCAATCTCGGCGTTTACGGAATCGATTCCTTTTTTGCCATCCCTGCTCTGGTAGCCAGCACTATCCTGGCGGTCGGCAATGTAATCCGAACGGTCGTGCCCCAGGATGGTAGAATGATAGAGCGTAGAATGATGAGCCTGTCTCTTGCTGTTGACCGGATAGTTTCAAACGAGGTCTACGCAGCAAAGTTTCTGAGCTTCATTATAGAGCAACTGCAAAACCCACAGCAACTGGTTTAGTCCAGCAATAGAATATATTTTCTGCCCCCCTATAGAATGCGGCAATACAAAGAGGAATATGAGGATGTCGCAAGATTGGTGGCTGTTGCTATTATTGGAGGTTTTACGGGATGAAGCTACGCCACCCGCAGCATCCAACTCGCTCCTAACGGGGCTTGCTCGTTCCTTGGTGCTCGCTGTTCGAGATTCGCGCCCCGGCCGTGGGTCATTTGCTCCGAGTCAAAGATCAACAAACAGGGAATAGATATTTGATAAAAGCGCTGAACAAACGGCAAAATAACTTGTATGATAATGGCAGTCGTTAATTTATTGTTGATAAACAACTTATGAGAGGCTGGAAAAATTTCAATTTTTCGATTGTCGCTGACCGATAAAATCTTTAAGATTATGCTTTCTGATTTGATTATAAGGATTGCAAAGTTTTGGCTTGCCTTTGGACGCCGGGGTGTTTATAATGTATATAGACCAAAAAAGGATGTTTTGGTCTGGCGTTCTTCAAATATCACCACGGATGTTTTGCCTAAGTCGAAAGAGGAGGAGTGGTGATGCCTAAAAGATCCTGCAAAAAGCGAGCTCTTGTCAAAGGGGAAAAACCTGACACAAATCCCGGTTCTATGAAGGTTCTTCTTGAAAAATGGTTTGCAGAACCAGATGATCTGGGCGAAAAGTTCTGGAAGGAATTTGAAAAGGAGTTTCAAGCCAATAGGTTTAGCCTACCTTAATAACCGAAAGTATGAAAACCTATCTGCTGGATACAAATGTAATATTGTCCTTGCTGAAGAAGCAACCGGTTGCGCAACTTGACGCTGTTTTAGAGCAAAATGCGGTGATATTAATGTCTCCTGTTGTTTATTACGAAGTCGCCAGAGGGCTGTACAAAAATAAAGCAGAAAAACAGTTAGCTTTTTTTGGAAGATTCGTAGATGCCTCAAAGTGGTGCGACTTAAATAAGGATACATGGGATCTCGCTGCAACATTATGGGCTAATTGCAGAAGTAAAAAAGGAGCAACACCTACCGGGCAGGGCATTGACAAAGATGTTCTAATCGCAGCTCAAGCTAAGCAACATAATGCTGTTGTTGCGACCAATAATGTTCGGCACTTCAAGTATCTGGGGGTTAAATACGAAATTTGGGGGTAGGACTCCTGCAAAAAACTGCCGTCCAGCCCGCCTTGGCAGATGTCGATTAGCAGAGGTTTTGTTCTGGATCAACTGTGCTTGTACGTGTAAATCCTGCCGGTGCCCAGTTTGAATTTCCAGTCCGGCCAGAGCCGGAACCGCTATCGCGGATGAATTCGGCTACTTTCTGGTAATCTTCAGCACCGTGACAGCTCGGCTCATATTCGAAGATTGTTTTGCCGTAGCTGGGAGCTTCAGCAAGTTTGATATTCCTGCGAATAGAAATAGGCAGAACCTGTGCCCCTGCCCAGGCACTATTCGTACCACGCGCGCTGTTGAGGAATTTCTCAATATCTGCCTTGACTTCATGTGGAAGTGAGGCACGACTATCGAACATACACAGTAAGATGCCTGTTACCTTCAAGGCCGGGTTGATCCTTTTGTTGACAAGTTCGACGGTCTGCAACAGTTTGCCGAACCCCTGCAAGGCCAAAAAGTGTGGCTGAAGGGGAATCAAAACTTCCTGGGCAGCAGTTAGGGCATTCAGCGTCAACAGGCCCAGCGAAGGAGCGCAGTCGATCAAACAGTAATCGAATTTGTCTTGCACCGATTGGACGGCTTCGCGCAGTATAGTTTCTCTGCCGACCACACTTACCAGCTCGCTTTCGGCGCCAACAAGGTCGATGTTTGCAGGCAGCAGCCACAGATTCAGACGCGCCAGCAGAATCTCTTGCTCAAACTTGGCTTCGTTGATCAAGACGGCGTACGAGCCAGACTTAACAGCTTGCGGCTCAACTCCCAGGTGTATTGTCAGATGTGCTTGCGGGTCCAGGTCGACAGCGACAACTTTTGAGCCCATAGCAGCCAGCGCTGCGGCGGTGTTGACTACAGTGGTCGTTTTGCCCACTCCGCCCTTTTGATTTAATACCGCGATGGTTCTCATTTCGGACCAAAAACAAAATCCGAATATTGAATCTCGAAATCTGAAACAAATCCTAAATTCAAATACCAAATGTTCAAAAACCTACTTCCACCTGTGGTGGATTTCTAATTTCGTATTTTGGTCATTTTTATTTGTTTCGTATCCCCGCTTTTGCGGGGACAAGTTTACCCCTGCGAAAGCAGGGGTGCTTCGGATTTTACAATCTGCGTGACGCTTTCTGCTTTTCTGCCTCCAGCTTTTTGGCTACTGCGTCGAGCACGCCATTAACGAATGGGCCGGACTTATCAGTGCTGAACTTCTTAGCAAGTTCGATGGCCTCATTTATCACAACTTTAGGCGGGATATCCAGGCAGAACCTCAATTGATAAACGGCCAATCTCAAAATGCTTTTGTCAACGGACGACAATCTGCTGAATTGCCACCTTATTGTGCAGGCCGCTATCAATCGGTCGCACTCTGCCAAATTATCCCATGTGCCTTTTGTCCAATCCCAGGCAAGTTTGCGAATGGAATCGTCATGCTCCGACTCAACGAAGAACTCGGCCAACTGCTCAAACAACTCTGGGCCTTGCACATCCAGTTGGTATAGAGCCTGCAGGGCTAATTCTCTGGCCCTTGTTCGCTTATCAACGCCCATAGTTTGCCGTTCATAGTTGGCGATAGCGTACCCCGCAATAAATTGTGGGGCTAAATACTGCTGATCTGGTCCATCACATTAACCATTTCCATAGCTGTCCGCGCTGCATCTGCGCCAGCGTTACCCATCTTGGTCCCGGCTCTTTCAAGTGCCTGTTCGAGCGTATCACAGGTCAGTACGCCAAATACAGCCGGCACGTCCGAATCATAGTTAATCTGTCCGATACCTCGAGATACCTGCTGACAGACATAATCATAATGCGCAGTTTGTCCCCGGATGACCGCACCCAGGCACAGGACCGCCACGTACTTGCCGCTTTGAGCAAGCCTTTTCGCTGCCTGTGTAATTTCGCAGGCACCAGGCACCCAGAATACCGATATTTGCTGGTCGGCGGCACCGTGACGCTGCAGACAATCTATCGCGCCATCCAGCAGTTTAGTGGTTACAAATTCGTTGAACCTGCTAACAACAATAGCATAATTACCTTTACCGGCTGCTACCTGGCCTTTTATTTCTTTGATCATAATCTTGCTTCTCCATACAATATTGGCGTTAAGACAGCACAAGTCTACCGCGATAAACTGACCAACCGCCCATCGCCACACATTATAAGACTATCACAAGCTGCTTTCCAGAAAAACAGTAACTTCAAATTACAACGGCAGTTGTGTTGCTCCAGACCCTTCGGTCTAACCTACGCAATTGTAAGAGCTTATAGGTCAAATTTCCAAAGAAATTTTCGCTGCCCAGCACTATGTCTATAACCGGCAAAAAACCTCTAAGGCAACGGCACATGTTAGGCGATAACGCTGGTGGCAACTGCGCGTTTGCCCCTTAGGGACCAGGAAAAGGCTAACCATGTCATTTGAAGATGTAGAATTTGGCTATTATGACAAAGCTGAGCACAACGCGTACAAGGCCTTTGAGCTTTATGAAGACGGCAAAATGTCACAGGCTCTGGAGGAATTGAACACGGCGCTGGAGATAGACCCCGCCAATAGCGCGTGGCATTTCAATAAGGCACTGACCCTCGATGCGATGAGTCGGTTCGACGATGCAATAGCCGAGTACGAAATCGCTCTACAGCTTAGCCCCGAAGACCTGGAGATTCTAAATTCGCTGGCGGTCGATTACACCCGTGCCGGCCAATACGACCGTGCTATCAGCACCTTTGAGCATATTCAGCAGCTCGACCCAAAGTTTGAGCCCTGCTATTGCAATCGCATAATCACTTACGCCGAAATGGGCCTGCATGATTTAGCCGAGCAGATGTTCTATCTGGCCCAGCAGATAAATCCTGACTGTGCGCTGTGCTACTATAACATCGGCAACAGCCTTTTTGCTCGCGGCGAATATAAAAGAGCCGTGCGTTGCTGGCTGCGAACCGCTGAGCTTGAGCCGACCCACCCTCAAATCAACTATCGAATTGCCCAGGCGTACTGGGCTGACAGCGATATGGCACGCAGCCGCGAGCACTTCCTGGCAGAGCTTCGCGCCAATCCGGGTGATGTAGACGTCATTTTTGACTTCGGCTTATTTTTGCTCGAAGCCGGCGAGATAGATTCGGCAAAAGAGAAGTTCAACCGAATACTTGAGCTAAAGAGTGATTTTGCTCCAGCTTTATTCTACCTGGGAGAAATCGCCGCCGATAGTGGTGACTACGACCGGGCAGTAGAGCTATACAATCAGGCAATTCAAAAAGACAAAAAGCTCACCGGGCCGTATTACAGACTTGCTCAGCTTGCGCTGAGCAAAGACCAAAGGCAAAAAGCAAGAATCTATTTGCTTTCTGAACTGGAACTTGACTCTGAGAATGTGGACACTCTGGTCTCTATGGCCTCGATGTTTTTGATGATTGCCGAGTTGGACCTGGCAACAAACTGTCTTCTGCGGGCCATCAACATCGACCACGCCAATGCAGAAGCCTATTGCTATCTCGGCGTCGTCAGCGCTAATAAGGGTCGGCTGGAAGAAGCCGCAGAGTTCTTGACACAGGCGCTGGAGATCAAACCCGACCACATCCTGGCTTTAACGGATTTATCCCGCGTCTACCTGGCAATGGGCCAATTAGCCCAGGCCGCTAACAAGATCGGTCAGGCCAGAGCTCTTGCTGCTGACGACTCCCAGCTTAAATCGCTCCAGCGCAAAATTCGCCTCGCACGGACAGTGAGGCAAGTAGAAGACTTCCTCTGGCGGTTCTGTCCCCGATTTATTATTAAAAAACTGCTGCGGTGATTGTTTCCTTTTTCAGCAAACCCAGCAATGAAAGTAAGTTGGATAAATCGGGCGATTCAGCCATATCTATATGGCATTCCGTTTTCCTGGTTAGCACTTAACCTAAAAAACTTGAGATATTTTTTCTTGACAAGAATATGCTGACAAAATATAAGTTTTAGCTCTTAGGAAAGGGAATCAGATGAATGAGGATAAAACCCGGGAAGCTATTTTAGCGCTGGTCGAGGACGTAAGGAATATCAGGAGCGATATTAAAGGATTCGAGCAGCGCCTAAATAAAGACCTTAATGAACGCTTTCTTCAAATTGGCAAGTACGTTCTCCGCTTTGAGGAACGCCTTAAAAAAGACCTTGATGAACGCTTTACAAAGGTTGATGAACGCTTTACAAAGGTTGATGAACACTTTACAAAGGTTGATGAACGCTTTACAAAGATTGATGAACACTTTACAAAGGTTGATGAACGCTTTACAAAGGTTCAAAAAGTACTCGATATTCATACGCAACAACTGCAGAACATCGCCAGAGTTGTTGCAGGACCAATGGCAAATGCCATTAACAAAATCGAAGAGCATTTTAATCTGGAGAAAACCAACTTCTTTCCTAAAAACAAAAAGACGAAAGTAAAACCTAATGTAAGTAATCTTTAGCCTGCTTAGTCTCCACCCAAAAGCATCCTCACACCTTTAAGAAGCCTTGCTTTAGAACTTCTGGTAAACCTGCCAAGGCAACAAAGAGAAAACTTAGAAACAATTTGCGGAATTCACCTAAATACATTAAGCTATCCTGCCGAGCGTGTTGTGTAAAAAAGATTCCGGCGTTTTGGTAAAATGACAGGCCAAGCATCTGAACTGTAAACGCAATACGCAGCACGATATACGCAATACAAGAATCTTGGCCGAGTGGCGGAAAGGCAGACGCTGGGGACTTAAAATCCCCTGTCCGAAAGGACGTATGGGTTCGAATCCCATCTCGGCCAGTTTTCGTATCTGGTGAAACGTGAGCCGTATCTCGCCAAAAATTCGAGCTAAGCTGTTGTCCTGTCAATAGTTGGGTACGTATGGAGATTGAAATGACGGACAAAAACCCTGAACTTGTAAATGTAGAAAAACCCAATCTGTACCGTGAGATTTTTCCATATACCGAATTTCCGAGAGTGGCTTTCGACAATCAGCAGGTTGAGTATGATATTCCGGACAAAATCTGGATAACTGACACCACCTTCCGTGACGGCCAACAGGCAAGGCCTCCATACACGCCGGAACAAATCCTGCGGATATACGATTTACTGCACCAGATAGACGGTGGCACTGGCTTAATCCGCCAGTGCGAGTTCTTCTTATATTCAAATCGCGATAGAAAAGCCGTAGAGCTCTGCAGAGAGCGAGGCTACAGATTTCCTGAGATAACCGGCTGGATCAGAGCTGTCGCGGCTGATTTCAAGCGTGTCACCGAAATGGGACTGACTGAGACCGGAATTTTGACCTCAGCCAGTGACTATCACATATTCCTCAAGCTGCGTAAAACACGTGCTCAGGTGATGGATGCTTACCTTGATATTGTCAGAGCCGCGCTTGATAACGGCGTTATTCCGCGATGTCACTTTGAAGATATAACACGGGCCGATTATGAAGGTTTTGTGCTGCCTTTCGCCACCCAGTTGATGAAACTCGCTGAGGAGTATAAAAAGCCTGTCAAGATTCGCTTGTGCGATACGCTCGGCTTCGGCTTGCCGTGGCCCGGTGCAGCTTTGCCGCGGAGCGTTCCGAAACTTATCGCGGGGCTGCGTCAGGTAGGGGTTCCATCCGAATGCCTGGAGTGGCACGGCCATAACGATTTTCACAAGGTTCTGATAAACGCGGTAACGGCCTGGCTACACGGCTGTAGCGCCGCCAATGCCGCCATATTCGGCATCGGCGAGCGAACGGGCAACACGCCTTTGGAAGCACTGGTCATTGAACACGCGCAATTAAAAGGCGCTACAAGCGGTATCAACTACCCAGTGATAACTGAACTGGCTGAGTATGCCAGTAAAGAATTAGGCATTGAAATCCCCAATAATTATCCGCTGGTAGGAAAGGATTTCAATGTCACTCGTGCTGGCATCCATGCAGATGGTTTGCTCAAGGATGAGGAAATATATAATTGCTTCGACACCCAGAAATTGCTCAACCGTCCGGCAGGTGTGGCCATTACCGACAAGACCGGCGCCGCGGGCATCAAGCACTGGATAGAAGCAAGGTTTCAAATCGAAATCCCCAAGCATGACCGGCGCATCGCCAAGATAAATGAAAGAATCGACGCGGAGTATTCAGCCGACAGGGTGTCAGCCATATCCGACGAGGAAATGTTCGAGTGGGTGCGTGAGGCTTTTGGCGGCGACTTGCCGCCAACGAGGTAAAGGAATTGCCGGCTAAAATAATCAAAGCGGTGCTGTTCGATTTCGGTGAAACGTTGGTGCGATTTGGCAAGTTTAATGCGACGCGGCTTTTTCGCCAGGGGGCGAGAATATCGTACGAATACCTTAAAACCCTCGATCAGCCGGTCGGCAACTTTGAGTGGTACTGTTGGCAAAATCTAATACGTGTGCGTATCCGGCGGTGGCTTTCCAACGTCACCGGCAGGGATTTCGACATGCTGGCACTACTGAAAAAGGTCGGCACCAAAAAGGGAATCAGGCTTGAATCAGAGCAGTGGCAACATCTGGCGTGGCTCTGGTACGAACCGTTGGGCAAAACTGCCAAAGCTGAGTTGAACATCGCCGAGACCCTGAGCAAACTAAAAAAATCAGGACTTAAGCTCGGCATCGTCTCCAACACCGTTGTGAACCGCTGCTGTCTGGACAGACACTTAGAGCAATTGGGTATATTGGAGTTCTTCACCGTCAGGGTTTACTCGTGCGAATTTAATTTTCGTAAGCCCGACCCCCGAATCTTCCAACTCGCTGCGGAAAAGACCGGCGAAGCGGTTGAGAACATATTGTTCGTAGGCGACCAGATAAGAAACGATGTTAAAGCAGCGGCAAGAATCGGCATGCAAGCCGCCCTGTTAGTCAATTTGACCAACGCCGCAAAAAAAATCCCCCATGGAACATGGAAAATAAACCGGCTGGCTGAACTGCCAAGTCTAATCGAAAAAATTAACGCCGCTTCTTTATGAGAACGAGCCCATCTTGTGCCCCGGGCCAACAGTATAGAGACGTTTTTTCGGCTTGGTGTTGATATGGGAAGCAACAACCTTGCCCACAAAGATTATGTGGTCGCCGGCAGGCACTTCTGATTCAAGCGTGGACTCAAAATTCACCGGAGCACCAGCAAGCAATACCGAGTTGATGTCAAACTAACCGATTTTTAGGCAGGACACTGTTATAAGTAATTACTTAACACGAACATATCGCATTCTGTCACTCCCTCGCAAGCGGGAATCTACTCAAGCGAGATGGTTATGAATTCCTGCTTCCGCAGGAAAGACACGACGAATCGGTCAGTTTGAGTAATCAAATCTTATCAAGCGATTTATTTATGTCATCTCTAAAGCGACTAAATATCGCTCGAATATCTTTAACCAGCGTAGTAATACGTCTCTTATCGAGTTCAAATGAGTAGCCGTGGCTAAAAAAATGTCGAAATGCTAAATACCGTCTCAATTCCTGAGCGGTTGATTGCGAAATTATATTATTCCTACAGCGCAATGTAATGTCGAAAATTCACTTTTCTTGGATAAAATTCGAAGCACGAAATCCCAAATTCGAAACAATATCGAATGTTCAAAATACGAATTTCCAAAACGCAAATGCTTGATGTAG
>Ga0315312_1000416_pt1 | contig 53517 bp, 47 predicted proteins | sample TDP7_MG_FD_203629 | JGI IMG/M metagenome (GOLD analysis project Ga0315312, IMG submission 203629) | Freshwater sediment microbial communities from Lake Towuti, South Sulawesi, Indonesia - TDP7 | ecosystem: Environmental > Aquatic > Freshwater > Lake > Sediment | place: Indonesia: South Sulawesi... | reverse complement strand
ATTTCTGTCATTTGGATTTGTTTCGGATTTCGATATTTGGATTTCGAATTTGGCGACCAGACGCAACTGTTTTAATAATAATATCTTACAAGCATTGAGCAGTGACAGATTGCGCTGTAGAGTTAAGTACGCCCACATATGTCTCTGAGCCGCCCGAACAACGCATCTGTGGTATTAATCATGCTTGGAATTTCGAATTTTTCTTGAATGGGAGTGTAAGAAATGAAAGTGTTGGTTCTTTATGATTACCCGCCCACACCGGCAGGGCTGGCCACTCAGGGCAACCTGTTGCACAGAGGGCTCCAGCAGCTCGGCGTCGATGTGCATTCGGCTCACTTCGAATCCGTGCAGGAGAAAGAGTGGTACTACCGCTGGCTGGCGCCGGACGTTGTAATCGGCGTCGGCTACTGGGGACATACCCCGCAGCTTGTGCTGCATCCTCAGCGTTACGGCCTTGTGCCTGTGCCCTGGCTGGTCGCCGACGGCTATATGGCCAACTACCTGGAAGTCCTCGAAGCTCTGCCTCTTATCCTGGTAACTTCCCGCTGGGTAAAGAGTGTTTACATCCGAGACGGCCTGAGCGGCAAAAATATCGAAGTGCTTCCGGTCGGATGTGATACCGACTCGTTCATACCTCGTGAAAAGAATGACCCAAAAGTCGCCGCCGTGCGCGACGCACTGGCAGTTGCACCGGACCAGATAATGATTCTAACCGTCGGAGGAGATGCCGCCAGTAAAGGCGCACAGGAAGTCATGCATGCGCTGGCGCTTATCCGTGCCAAAACCCCAAGCTGGAAGTATGTCTGTAAGGTCTGGCCTCAGCCTCGAACCGAGCAGCAGAACATCCTCGACCTGCAACTTGCGACACAGTTGGGCATCGAAAAGAACGTGGTCTACACTACCGGCGTCATGTCTCGCAATTTTATGCCATATTTATTGGCAGCGTGTGACATCTATGCGGCACCATCGCGTCTGGAAGGCTTTGGAATGGTCCAGGTCGAGGCGGCAGCCTGCGGAAAGCCGGTCATAGGCATCAAGGCAATGGGAATGCTGGATACAATGGTACACGGGCAAAATGCCTTTTTGGCTTCTGTTGCTCAGGAAATTCGGATGAGGGAAACAATGGTGAGCGGCGAATCCGGGTATCAGGCCGGGCATCGAGTCGTCTTCAAAAGGCCGCGAACAGTTGATTACCGGGCCAGCGTGCACGATATTGCCGACTACCTTATGCAACTGATGCAGGATGCGGAACTGCGAAAACGTATGGGAGAAGCGGGAAGAAAACGGGCAGTCGAAAACTTTGACTATCGAGTAATAGCCAAAAGATTCGTGGCTCTTATCTCGGAAAAACTAGGTATTTCCTGATATGAAACCAGAGCAAAAGAAACTTATTGAGCGGGCTAAATATGCTGCAACCAAAGTGCTACTTCACAATGCTCATGGGCCATGTCGTGGGCTTCCCAGAACAGCCGGATGGGGCTATCCGGAGCCATATACGCGGGACCTGATGATCTCGTCTCTGGGCATCCTGGTTTCTGGCAACAAAAAACTGGTCGATTCACTTCGGCGGGTACTGGAAACCGTCGCGCAAAATCAGAGCCGACTCGGGCATGTCCCTTCGTTAGTGCACGACCGTGAGGACCGTGGTGCCAGCGATACAACGCCACTTTTTCTTATGGCGGTGGGGCTTTTCCAAAAAGCGACTGGCGAGAGTGACTTCCTCCAGAGTGCCGTACAAAAAGCGATGGCCTGGATGGAATACCAGAGTCCCTCTGATCGCGGGATGGTGGCGCAATTACCCACCAGCGATTGGCGTGACGAGCAGTGGGTTTTGGGCTACGGGCTGTATGTAAACACAGTAGTCTATACGTACTTGCGGCTTTTTGGCCAGGATGAACAGGCAGAGAAAGTGCGGGAAGCAATGGGCCGATTCACCATAAAAGGCGAAAGGCAGCAACGACATGTGCACGAAGGATTGGTGCTCAGGCACAAGCCGTATTACGCACTGTGGTCCTACAAGGTATACAGGAGCGAACGCTTCGACCTGCTGGGCAATTCTCTAGCCATTCTTAGCGGGATAGCATCTCCTTCCAGAGCCAGAGACCTGGTTTCGTGGATAGAGACAGAGTGCGCAGCACTGCGCAAGAACGGAGACTTGGCTGTCCCCTTGCCGCCCAATCTGTTCCCTTATATTAGACCTGATGACCCCGACTGGAGGTCCCGCTACAAAAAATACAATCAGCCGGGCCAGTACCACAACGGCGGAGTTTGGCCTTTCGTGTGCGGATTTTACGTAGCAGCACTGGTTGCTGCCGGAAGACAACAACTCGCGCAGAAAAAACTGGTCACACTTACAGAGCTGATTCGGCCAGCGCGTCGGCCGGATGTTGAATTCGGTTTTAATGAATGGCTGCGGGCACAGGACGGCACACCGCAGGGCCAAGACTGGCAAAGCTGGTCCGCCGCGATGTACCTGTATGCGGCCACGTGTGTCGAACGCAGACACACGCCCTTCTTCGATGAAGTGCGGGCCGCCTCAAGATATTGATAATTTCCAATTTTCAATTGACAATTCACAATTGGCAATCGACAATTTTCAGTTGATAAAGCGAAGATGAAAGGAGTTGCGCCATGGCAAAAAAGAAACTCGTCAAGGGTTCATGGTCAAAGGCCGCCATAAATACTCTCGTAAGACTATTCCCTGATCACGCCACTGCTGAAATAGCCACCAAGCTCGGCCGGCCTACTGAAGCGGTAAAAAAGAAAGCATCGAGAATGGGACTACGCAAGTCAAGGCCGTACATGAAGACTCTTGGCCGGGGTTAAGTCAAAACAGAAGACAGATACAGAATTCAGAATTCAGAAGTGAGAAAACAGAAGCCAAAAATCTGTCTTCTGTCGTCCGTTCTCTGCCTTCTGTCGCCCTGCCTTCCTGTGCGCAGCACCAATTCCCCACACTAATTGCCGAGATGGGCGTAAGGACCCTATGCCGTGACGGGCAATTAGTCGGGGCAAAATGCTTGACATCCGCTGACATCGCGGTTATGGTTGCCAGAAAAGGTTGAGTTTTAACCGCAGAGAATGCTGAGAGCGCAGAGAGTGAAAGAATAAATTACGTTCTCTCCGCGAACTCTGCGACCTCGGCGGTAAGAATTGAGGAGTTTGACTTGAGAGTACTTTCCGGCATACAGCCATCCGGTCGGCTTCATATAGGAAACTATTTCGGCGCGATGCGCCAACATCTGCAGTTGCAGGCTGAACACGAATGCTTTTACTTCATCGCTGACTTCCATGCCCTTACCAGCAATCCGGCCCCAGCCGATGTTGCTCAGTATACCCTCGATGTGGCAATGGATTATATTGCCCTGGGCCTGGATACCCCAAAAACGATCTTCTGGCGACAATCCGATGTGCCCGAGGTTACAGAACTGACGTGGCTGCTTTCCTGCGTGACACCGATGGGACTGCTGCACCGCTGCGTCAGTTTCAAGGACAAGGTTGCTCAGGGCTTGGCCCCTAACCATGGCCTGTTTGCCTACCCTGTTCTCCAGGCGGCGGACATTTTAATATACAAATCTGATTTGGTGCCCGTAGGCGCCGACCAGAAACAGCATATTGAAGTCACCAGAGACATTGCCGAACGGTTCAACAACGATTACGGCGAGGTCTTCACGATACCGCAAGCGCACATTATTGAGTCGGTGGCAGTTGTCCCCGGCACCGATGGGCGGAAAATGAGTAAGAGCTATGACAACACCATTGAGATATTCGAGCCTGAAGAAAGCCTGCGAAAGAAAATTACCAGGATCGTGACCGACTCGACCCCTGTAGAAGAACCGAAAGACCCCGACAGATGTAACGTCTTTGCCCTTTTGAAGCTGGTCGCTTCGCCGCAAGAGCTGGCTGATTGGGAAAATAGATACCGCAGTGGCGGCACTGGCTATAGCGAGGCCAAAAAACGCCTAACTGAACTAATGATAGATTATTTCAAGCCTTTCCGCCAAAAAAGAGCCGAGCTGGAACATAATACCGACTACGTCAAAGATGTCCTGGCCGAGGGTGCCAAGCGTGCCAGAGCCGTAGCTGCCAAAACCCTGGCTGAGGCACGAAATGCGGTAGGCTTGGGAGCATATTATGGCCGATAGGCTTGTTACAGTGGCGCAATTTGTCAGCTATATCGAAGCCGAGATGGCCAAACAGTTGCTCGATGATTTTGGAATTAAATCAGTGGTGACCGGCCAGAATGTGGCCAGCGTGTATTCCGGCGTGCCTGCCGCCATCAAAATAGAACTGCAAACCCTTGAAAGTCAGGCCGAAGAGGCACTGGAAATCTTGCAGTCTGAAAGTAAGCCTGTCGATGCCTCGCCGAATGACGAGCAGGAGCAGTAATTGGCTGATTACCGCGTAAATCTTGATATTTTCGCCGGGCCTTTGGATTTGCTGTTGTATCTGGTCCGCAAAGAAGAGGTGGATATTTACGACATCCCAATCGCCAGGATAACCGACCAATATATCCACTATATTGAGATGCTTAAAAGCCTGGATATTGACTTAGCCAGCGACTTTCTGGTGATGGCGGCGACATTGATGGAGATAAAATCCGCAATGCTGCTGCCCAGAGAAGCGCTGCAGTCCACTTTGGGCGGAGAGGATCTTGCCGACCCGCGTGCCGAGCTTATTCGCCAGTTACTGGAATACAAGAGATTCAAAGATGCCGCTAATCTACTTGAGGCCGCAGCGGATCAGCACAGCCAGCGCTTCTCTCGCCCGGACAGTCTTCTCGGACGATTAAGACCCGATGCCGAGCCGGAGTTCGACATTGAGCAGGTAAGTGTCTGGGATCTGCTGGAAGCCTTTGACTCTATCTGTAAGGCCACCGGCGCAGTCGCTGACATAAGGCACATCAAGGATGATACGCCCATCGACCTGTACCAGATCGAGATTTTGCATTGTCTGCAAACTGAAGGCCCGATTCCTTTTACGCGGATATTCGAACGAGCGCCTAACCGCGTGGCAATGATTGGATTGTTCCTGGCTCTTCTGGAATTGATTCGAGAAAAACTGGTCTGGGCTGAGCAGGCAGCGTCTTCCCCGCGTACGCGGGGACCAGATATTTATCTGCGGCCCTTGACTGATAAGAGCCCGCAAGAGGCTGTGCAGGAATCGATTTTTGCTGCTGCCGCGCCGCCGATTCCCATCGCCGACTTGCCACCGAAAAGCAGGCGGCCAGCCGCGTCGGACGTGCACGAATCCGGGAAACTGGAATCCGCTGGCCAGCAAACCGGCGGTGAAACGTGAATCGTATATCGTATTTCGTATATAGTATATCGACATATGACATACCACCTACGACATACGAAAGACGACTAAAAAATGCCGCATAAAATTGTCGCCAAAGAGCAACTTTCGCAGGACATTTTCACCGCCGAGATTGAAGCCCCATTTATCGCCCAGGCCAGAAAACCAGGCCAATTCGTCATTATCTGCATAAATAACGAATACGCTGAGCGGATTCCTCTGACCATTGCGGACGCCGACGCCACAAAGGGTACTATCCGCCTGGTATGGCAGCGGGTAGGCAAAACTACAGCGGAACTATCTGACCTGCAGGTCGGCGACGAAATCGCCAACGTTTCCGGCCCTCTCGGCAGGCCCACACATATCGAAAACTTCGGCACCGTTGTATGCGTGGGCGGAGGTATCGGAACCGCACCACTGCTGCCCATCGCCAAAGCCCTGAAAGAGGCAGGTAACAGAATTATCAGCATCCTCGGAGCACGAAGTAAAAATTTACTGATCCTCGAAGATGAATTCCGCCAGATTTCCGATGAGTTGATAGTCACCACCGACGACGGCTCATACGGGCGAAAGGCTTTGGTAACCGAACCACTGAAAGAAATCTGTCAGCGCGCTGCCAAGCCGGACCAGGTCTTTGCCATCGGCCCTGCCATAATGATGAAATTTTGTGCCGAGGTAACAAAGCAATTCGACGTTCCTATCCAGGTGTCGCTCAATACTATTATGGTTGATGGTACCGGCATGTGTGGCGGCTGCCGGGTCGAAATTGACGGCAAGCCAAAATTCGTCTGTGTGGACGGCCCGGAATTCGACGGGCACAAAGTAAACTTCGATTTGATGATAAAGAGACTGAACGCTTACAAAGACCAAGAACAAGCGGCCTACGAGCAATATAGAAAGCACCGCTGTAAGATAGAGAAGACAGAGGACAGATAACGGAGGACGGACACCGGAGGGCGCAAGGCGCATCACGCCTGTCCCGAGCGAAGTCGAAGCATCTGTATCTAAAAAATAAACTCTGTGATCTCGGAGTTTACCCTGAGCATAGTCGAATGGGTGCTACTGTGGCACAATGGGAATGAGACACTGATTAACACAACAGGAATACGGATTTGGTCAGCCACGAAAAACCACAAAAGAGCAGGAAATTTTGCTGTTGAAAAAGGATAATCATTGCCTAAAATTCGGGGCAAGCAAAGAATGAGGACAAATGTATGAGCCAAACTACTGTCCCCTCAAAAGCCCGATACCGACTCTATATCGACGAGTCGGGTGACCATACATATAATCTTCTCGACGATCCTTCTCATCGCTATCTTGCACTCCTTGGTGTATGGTTCCTTCAAGGCAGAGATTATGTTGAATTTGCAGACCATCTTGAACGATTCAAGCGAACGATTTTCGGTCCTCGCCCTGATAAGCCTGTAGTTCTGCATCGTTCCGAAATCATTAACCGCAAGGGACCATTTGGCTTCCTATGCGATCCGCAAGTATGCAAGAGATTCGATTCCGCTCTGATAGAGGTCGTCAGACGAGCGCGCTTCAGGATGGTATGCGTGATAATAGACAAACAGATACATCTCGCAAGATATGCCAGTCCCTTCCACCCTTACCATTACTGTCTTGCGGCGATGCTCGACCGGTACAGTGGCTGGTTGAATTATAAGAACTCCGTGGGCGACGTCGTCGCAGAGTCTCGCGGCACCGAAGAAGATCTGCAGCTCGAACAGGCTTACCGCCGCGTATATGAGAGTGGAACGTTAATGTTTTCGCACGAACACCACCAGAAGGCGTTGACCAGCAAAGACATAAAGGTGAAACCAAAGACGGCTAATATCGCCGGTCTTCAACTCGCGGATATTCTTGCACATCCGGTCAAGCAAGTCTTATTGCTTGAGAAAGGCAAAATCGCCGATTCCGGTGAGACCTTCGGCAGGCAAATTTACGAAGCTGCAAAAGGGAATTTCAACGTGAATACCAAAACCCGTGAGATTGAAGGTTATGGCAAGGTTTTGCTCTAAAAATGAAACGACCCCTTTCGGGGTCAGTCTCACGCCAGCCCTTACGGGCTGTCCACCTGCGAGATATCGCATTAAGCTTAATATCGCAAGTTTTGAAACGGAAGTCAATAAGAAAAATTCAATTTTTTTTGGAATTTTAACTTGTGGGGTGAAAATTTCGTTTGCAACAGAGGCCGCTGAGGTTTTTAGACACTGATTAACCTTGTCCCGAGCGCAGTCGAGGGAACAGATGAACACCGAACATCTTACGGATTATAAGAGATTCACTCTTTTTCGACATAAATAATTGACACCCGAAGTCAGAATTTCAGGTTGCCGGGCGAAATAGGGGTGTTAGTTTTCTCCTTAACCGGCCTTTTTCGGTCCTCTTTTAGGTGGAATCATTCTGTATACTCGAGCATTAAGGAGGCCAACTCTATTTTGCTACTCAAATAACCGAGAGTATGGCTTGAAATCTCACCTTCAAAACGTTTGAATAAAGATGAACATATATTAAACATTTTTTCAAAATTCTCAGAAGACATTTCAATAAACCTCTTTGGCGTAAACTTCGGATCAGTTAATGTATCCTTCTTTTTGTTAAACAATAACGACATTTGTTCGAATACGGGTTTTCGCCAATAATCCGGAGATGCTGCCAAAAGGTGAGCGTCGATGATCATACCAGGACGCTTGGAAAGAAAATCTTGACCTCCAGGTTGTTCTAGAATGAGTTGAGCAACTTTTTCGCCGGTACATTTGCCAGACATGTATTCATGATATAACTTGTCATCAACCAATTTAAGTATCACTAAAATCATCAACAAATACGGGTATATGAATTGCCTGTCATCGGTATTTATGTAAGCGAGAATAAATAATCTACAACAATGTTCTATATCCCGCAAAGAAAGACGAAAACAGATACATAAATTCGCGAACACATGATCAAAGGCGGGTTTATCGTCGATATTAGTAATATAACCTTTCGATGTTGCCTGCTTGCGTTTCTCGAAGCAATCGTGAAGACCAAACTGGGCAAATAGATGTGAAATGAAAGCATATAGTTTCGCTTCAGGTAAAATGAACTCAATGTCTATGAAACGCCTAAGATAGCCGTTCACGTCCATTTCATGGCCATAAACGCATTTTATAGAATAACCAAGTTGTTCTCTGTCAAGCCCGAGGACAAACAATACGCCGGGTGTATCAAAGAGGTGTTTGACTTTCTCAAGGAGCTCTATTGCAAACGGTGGTCTGCAGCGGTCGAGCTCATCGATGATTATAATAAGGGGCTTGCCCTTCTGGCTTACTTCCTGAGCTAGTTCGCTCAGTCGTTTTTTCAGGTCTTTTAATTTTTCACCGGCAGTAACATATTCATCGACTACCCTTTCTGAGATTGATTTTAGCTGATTTTCATTTAAATCAACGATGCCAGCACTCATTGTTCTTACGGCGTTAAATATGGTGGCTCTAAACACAGGGGCCGCGCACTCTTTAACCGACTTAGCGATTTCCTTGACATCAGAATCCTTCAGTTCGCTCCATATTTGGCCAATTAGAGCAACAAGAGGGTCGTGGCAATAATCGTCTTGCCAAGCATTAAAATAAATCGTGGTAAAGCCACTGTTTTGTAAAACTTGCTTCCACATCTTCAGAAAAACTGTTTTGCCAGTTCCCCATCCGCCATTTATGCTGACGACGAGGGGGCCAAGAGTATTCTGCACAAGGTTGGTTAAGGCGTCGGTGCACTTCTTCCTTTCGAGCTTATCATTGGCAAATGGGCTTTCTTTAAGCACAGAAAATTCAGAGGGTTTCAATTGAATCGGCATTTAACTTCCTCCCGCACTTTTTGCTTCCGAAGGTTTCCACGTCTTGCCATTTCATCTCCAGCGAAATTACCGCCATATTGTGCTAAATGAGGGGGTTTGTGTCAAGAACTTCAGTCTGCTGAAATCAGCCTGCAGCAGACAAGTCCGCATCTTCAAAATGCGTTCCCGAAGGAACACGTGCGGCTACTGTTCTGGATAATCAAACTCGGGATGGGGGTTTTGTTTGCCTTTGGCTTTCTGTGCCCGCCTGAACGTTACGTTGACGCCGGCAATATCGGGGTAATCTATCTTGTGCCCTGCAAGCAGCTCCTCAATTGTAAGGATTTGCAACTTTTGATGAGTTCCCCAGTGTGATTTATAAAAACCAGCACTTGCGGATTCTCTCCGCATATCCCGCGTGGGTTTTTCCATACAAAGGAGGACGCCAATTTGCGCGTTCTCTCGCTCCACAACTCCTCGCAGGTCGCGCACATCCTTAACGGAAACTTTGCCGGACTTGACAGACAGTATAATCTGTTTTGTTGCACCTTTTTTAGAATCCGCTTCATCGTGGAAGTAAAGTCGGCCATCGATGCCTTTATCCGCGCCTTTCCTTTCCTCGATTGGCCTTGCGCCAACCAGTCCCAGCGCCCACCACTGGAACTGATATGGGTCGTATTCAGCGAGGGCCTTTGCATCAGGCAAAGAGACCGGCTCGCCTACTACTTTATAGCTTGCGTTGTTGCCGAACATATCATGCAGGCGATGTTTCATCAGCGCAACCGCTAAGTGCGTAATATCTATCCCAATCCACCGCCGATTCAATCGCTGCGCAACTGCTATAGCGGTCCCACATCCACAGAATGGGTCAAGAACCACATCGCCTTCGTTACTGCTTGCTTGGATAATTCTCTCCAAAAGTGCTTCCGGCTTTTGAGTGGGATACCCCAATCTTTCATTTTTTTGAGCTATTTTTATATCGGCCCAAATGTCCGGACACTTATTGCCTTCCATTTCATCCAAATATCTTATATAGCGAGGGCACCCTCTTTTCGTGTATTCGATTCTGCCTTGTTTCTCCAACTCAATCATTTTTTCTTTATTATATACAAAGCATCTTGAGGGAGGCGGGGTATATCCTTTCCATGAGTATATCTGTCCCTTTGAAGCTCTAACCATGGGAGCGGTCAAGTCTGTTGCCTGATACCTTCTTCCCGTTTTGTCAGTTTTATTGTAAAATTGTTCTATGTATTCCGCACCGTAGGGAGTATATTGTTGATTCCAGGTCCAATTATCTGTTTTGGTGTAAAACAACAATCTGTCATGGATCCAGCCATATTTTTTTTGAACGTTTCCTTTGGCATCTGTTCTTTTCCATATTATCTCGTTCCTGAAATTCACAGGGCCAAAGACGGCATCCATAAGAAGCCGCAGATGAGCACCTGCGGTTGGGTCGCAATGGAGGTAGATTGAGCCGGTCGGTTTGAGGACTCGCTGCAATTCCACCAGTCGCGGGGCCATCATTGCCAGATATGCCATCATATCATTTTCGCCGAGGAATGTGCGAAACGCCTGCATCGCCTGTGAGACGCGAGAGGGGCCGGTTTCGACAATCTCGCGATATGCGGCAGCAGAGACCTTGTCCCAGTGCCAGGTATCTTCGAATGCCTTGATTTGAGCGGCGGCCTGACTGCCATTTCGCTCGGCAAAGAGAATGTTATAATCCTGGTCGCTCTTGAAAGGCGGGTCAAGATATACAAGGTCAACCGATTCGTCTTCGATATAGCGGCGGAGTATTTCCAAGTTATCGCCGTAGTACAAAGTGTTCTCTGCCATAGGCCTCTCCATCAAAAAGCTAAAAGATTATACAAATATTGTCCGCCAAAAAGTGGATTTTGTCAAGGAAATCACTATGGAAGGCGGAGGCTTGACAGAATTTGCTGCGCTCAATATACTTTGAAACCCACGATATGGACTCGTGATTCCTGAATCGGGACTCGTGAATCGGGGATTGTGAATTGAGTATTGAAATACGACATACGAAATACCAGGAACGAGAAAATGGCGGCAAAACGAGTGTATTTTTTCGGCGGTGGTCGTGCCGAAGGTAACGCAAAGATGAAGGAACTTCTGGGCGGTAAGGGAGCTAACCTGGCTGAGATGTCCAATCTTGGCATTCCTGTTCCACCAGGTTTTACCATCACAACCGAAGTCTGTACGTACTTTATGAAAACTAACGGCAAGTACCCAAAAGGACTTGCCAACGATGTACAGACTGCCCTCAAAAAGGTCGAGAAAATTATGGGCAGCCGCTTCGGTGACCTGCGAGATCCTCTGCTTTTTTCTGTTCGCTCAGGGGCACGCGCATCGATGCCCGGGATGATGGAGACCATTCTTAACATCGGGCTTAATGAGGCTACGATCCAGAGTCTGATCGAGCGGACCGGCAACGAGCGATTCGTTTACGACGCCTACCGCCGGCTTATTATGATGTACTCCGATGTGGTTATGGAAAAAGCCGCAGGCATCGAGCCAAAAGAAGGCATGGGCATTCGGCAACAGCTCGAACGCGAAATGCACAGAATGAAAGACGCCAAAGGCGTAAAGTATGACACAGAGCTGGATGCAGACGACCTGAAGAAACTTGTCAGCATCTTCAAGAAGAAGATAAAACAGGTTCTTAAAAAAGACTTTCCGGATGACCCTTACGAGCAGCTCTGGGGTGCCATCGCGGCGGTGTTCAAGTCATGGAATGGCAAAAGAGCCGTGGCATATCGCAGGATCGAAGGAATTCCCGACGACTGGGGCACGGCAGTAAATGTGCAGGCGATGGTCTTTGGCAATATGGGCGAAGCCAGCGCCACTGGCGTGGCATTTACCCGCGACCCCGCTACCGGCGAAAATAAATTCTACGGCGAATTCCTGGTTAACGCTCAAGGAGAAGACGTCGTCGCAGGCATCCGCACACCCCAGGCGATTAACGAGGTCTCCAAAACACCAGCCTCCAAGCACCTTCCCTCTTTGGAGGAATTGATGCCCGAGTTGTACAACCAGTTGGCTGAAATTCGCACGCGCCTCGACAAGCACTACCGCGATATGCAGGACATCGAGTTCACTATTCAGGACGGCAAACTGTTTATGCTCCAGACACGTGTCGGCAAACGCAACGGAGCAGCAGCAGTCAGAATGGCTGTAGAAATGTGCGAGGAAGGCTTGATTCCCCAAAAAGAGGCAATCCTGCGGGTCAAGCCCGAGCAACTCGATGAGCTTCTGCATCCGATGCTCGACCCTAAGTCTGAGAAGGCAGCCAAAAAACTCGCCGAGGGACTGCCGGCAGGACCAGGCGGCGCAGTTGGCCAGATAGTCTTCACCGCTGATGATGCTGAAGCCTGGGCCAAGCAGGGCAAAAAGGTGATTCTTGTTCGCAATGAAACAAGCGCCGAAGACGTGCACGGCATGAAGGCCGCCCAGGCGATTCTGACCGCTATGGGCGGCATGACAAGTCACGCGGCCCTGGTTGCCAGAGGCTGGGGCAAGTGCTGTATCGTAGGCTGCGGAGCGTTAAACATTAGCGTTTCGGCTAAAACTGTCTCCGTGAACGGGGAAAGCCTACGTGAGGGCGACTGGGTCTCTCTGAACGGCACCAAAGGGATAGTCTACCAGGATAAGGTTGGCCTGCTGCCTGCCGACCCTCAGAAGAATCCATACTATAAGAAGCTCATGCTGTGGGCTGATAAGTTCCGCAGGCTGGGCGTTCGAACAAACGCTGATAATCCGCACGATGCCCAAATGGCCAGGAACTTCGGAGCCGAAGGCATCGGCCTGTGCAGGACTGAGCACATGTTCTTTGGGCCGGACCGCATCGCGGCGATGCGAGAGATGATCCTGGCCGATGACGAAGCTGGGCGGAAAAAGGCCTTGAAGAAATTGCTGCCGCTACAGAAAAAAGATTTCATCGGCATCTTTAAGGTGATGGATGGACTTGCTGTTACGATTCGGACACTGGACCCTCCGCTGCATGAGTTCTTGCCCAACGAGCAGAGGCAGCAGGAGGAAATGGCCCAGCAGATGGGCGTTTCGGTAGAGGCGATCAAGGATAAGGTCAAGTCGCTGCACGAGGCCAACCCGATGTTAGGGCACAGAGGATGTCGGCTCGGCGTTACGTATCCTGAGATTACGGCCATGCAGGTGCAGGCGATCATCGAGGCGGCCTGCGAGGTCGCAAAGCAAGGGATAAAAGTTCATCCGGAAATTATGATTCCGCTGGTGGGCACCAAGGAAGAATTGGAGGACCAGAGAAAAGTGGCTGTCGAGATCGCTGAGAAGGTCATGCAAAAAGCTGGTGTCCGCGTGAAATACATGGTTGGGACAATGATTGAGATCCCTCGGGCGGCCCTAATGGCAGACCAGATCGCCGAGGTCGCAGAATTCTTCTCGTTTGGAACAAATGATTTGACGCAGATGACCTTCGGATTCAGCCGCGACGACGCCGGCAAGTTTTTGCCCTATTATTTGTCCAAGAAGATACTTTCAGCGGAGCCGTTCCAGACGCTCGATCAGGAAGGCGTTGGGCAGTTGGTCGATATGGGAATCTGCCGGGGAAGGACAACGCGTCCGGACCTGAAGGTCGGAATTTGCGGCGAGCATGGTGGCGACCCCAAGTCTGTCGAGTTCTGTCATAAGGTGAATATGAACTACGTCAGTTGCTCGCCGTATCGCGTGCCGATTGCGCGATTAGCAGCCGCGCAAGCAGCCGTTAGGTAATTCGTATTGCGTGATGCGTGTTGCGAATCAAAGGAAAGAGGTTTAACCCTGCCATTCCTGTCCTGAGCATGGCCGAAGGGGCAGTCGAAGGATGCAAGATACCAGATACGAACGACGATTTTTATTGCCTTTTCCTTTCTTTTGCGTTATTTTAACCGCGTGAGATAGAATGGAAAAATATTCTGAACAAATAGGGTAGCTGTCCCTATTTCAAATGGTAGATTTCAAAGACATCCAGGCATTAGCTGACAGTATCGTAAAACAGTTTAATCCTGAGCGGATCATTTTATTCGGCTCCTATGCAACCGGTACAGCCGGGCCTGATTCCGATGTGGATTTGCTTGTCGTTTTGCCGTTTGAAGGCAAAAACTTCCGCAAATCACTGGAAATAACTAATGCAGTCAACCCTATGTTCAGCGCAGACATTATGGCAAGACGCCCTGATGATACCCAATGGCGCTACCGTCACGGTGACCCGTTAATAAAAGAGGCCGTCGACCACGGAAGGACCTTGTATGAGCGAACTAATTGACGAATGGATTCTCTCAGCAGAACCGTTCCAGACGCTGGACCAGGCGGGCGTTGGTCAACTGGTTGATATGGGAATCCGCCGGGGAAGGGCAACCAGGCCGGACCTGAAGGTCGGGATTTGCGGCGAGCACGGCGGCGACCCAAAGTCCGTCGAATTCTGCCATAAGGTGAATATGAACTACGTGAGCTGCTCGCCTTATCGCGTGCCAATTGCGCGATTAGCAGCGGCTCAAGCAGCCGTTCACCCCGTGAGATAGGTGAAGTCGCCATCTCACGGGGTAAAGTCCCGTTGAGATAGAATGGTAATGACGAGTTATAATTAAGTATATGTTTTGCGGACGCAGATACGCTAAAGTAACAAAAAGGCATATGAAAAATGTGAAATGATGCAAAATAGTAAACGGTCATATTTTCCCGGGAAAATCGCCCTTATATGTCTTTTTCCCAAACCCCACAAAAACTCAACAAAAGGATATTATGCCACAACCCATACCCCTGTCTGGCTAGGTTTGCACTGTCTCCGCAAAGGTCTACAGGTTGTCGCTACTCGTATGGGACCGCTCTCGGGAAGAGTTATCTGTATGTCACCTCTACACGGTTTATTATGGTCAGAAACTCTTACACCATACTGCTGCCACCACCAATGATTTTGAAATGTTACGTGATCAAATTTAAGTTTGTCCCGGCCACATTTCCTCGCCATTCCTGTGCAATATAATTTTTTGTTGGCCAGATGCGCAGACATTATTAGAGTATCGCTCGGATGTACCAAGCTACCCCCGGACACGACAATGCGTCCACCATTCGTACCCAAAACGTCGCACCAAAGATCATCATAGAAAGACAGTGGCCCTCCATGATGGGAAGCCTTCATGACGTAGGCAGGCATAAAATCTTTGAAACGATTTCTTCTCTTAAGGTTATTTATTACTTCTTTCCATTGTTCTTGTTGCATATCGGATGCGTAAAGAAGCGCGTTCTCTCCATAAACAAAAAGCAAAGCAACAGAAATCTCATCGATGATTTCTCTATCAAGATGTTCCAGTCTACCATATTTTTCATCTAATTCTTTTTGATATCTCGAAAGAGACTCCTTTGTCGGATTCAGAACGTATATCTCTACCCCTTCTATGTCTGGAAGAGCCTGCATTTCTCGAAGTGGTCTAGTGCGCTCATCTCCAACAATTTTAGTTATGTGCTGTCCAAATTCTATGAACTCCTTAATCTGATCCTCATAGTAAAATTGTGACACCTCTGTCCAAACGCTATAGTTCTCATCGCGCTCTGGTGATGCATGTTTTAGCAATAAATCCTCCAAATCTGGCAATGAATGCCAGAACTCCCTTATCACAATGCCTTGCAAGGATAGCAATTCCAAAAGACCACATACATGGTCACGATGAGGGTGTGAAACACAAACAAACGCCAACTCTAATTTCTCGATGTCACCGTCTTTCTTCTCGTCCAGATGTTCTTTTAGCCTACGTTCCAAATATTTTACAGGTGGCGAATAAGAACGCCAAGAGGTCTTGTTACTGTCGATTACCCCGAAAATTCGTCCGCCGGGAAACTCTATTAACGTGCTATCCCCGTCACCAACATAGAAAAAATTAAATACCAAATTATTGCTCACTGCCATTATTGCCCTCTCTTTTTAAATTTTTGTACTCTGTAATATGGCTTGGCGTTGGAATCCACCTCAATAGAGTGTACAGTTTTATTCTATTAGCATGCATACGCTCCACAGTCTCTATTCGTAGGTATTTTTGTTGTTTTCCGATTCCAAGTTTTGAAAGAGTTTCCTTCTGAAAGAGTAATTCTTCGCACCTGCCACCAGGGAACTTGAGACGAATAATAATCTGGTCACCGACTTCCTCCTTAATATAGCCAACTAACCGTTCAATTACTCTTAATTTCCCCCCTCCTGATCGGGTCAAAAGCAACTTTCGAAAATTTTCTATTCCACCGTTTTGAGAAAAGTATTCCTTGTCTACAGTAGGGACCTTAACCAGCTTTGATAGCTTTTTTAACTGTGGCTTAAAGTCCTCAAGGTAACCACTTACCACAATAATCGGCTTTCGTATTTCAGCTCCGACTAATTCTCTTATAACATCGTCACCCTGTCTTTCACCAGGTAAAAGCAAATCTGTTAAAGCAACATCGTATTCGTTATTACAAACCCAGTCTACAAACTCATCGGGATTTCTGGTAGATTGTACTATGAAGTTTCGTTTTTCCAAATAGGATACCGGTTGAGCAATACTATCTAGTTCATCATCAAGCCATGCCACCTCCAGTCCCAACTCTTGGCTATCTATTGTTTCTACCATAATCTCACCTCCACAAAACTTTACTGCTTTTTGCTTCGGATCGGAAGATTCACTGTGAATCTGGCCCAATAGCCATGTTCTGATTCAACCACGATCGTACCACTATGAATGTCTTCTACTATTCTTTTACAGATCATCAGCCCCAATCCCGTTCCTATCCCCTTTGGCTTGGTTGAGAAAAAAGGGCGCCAAATTTGGTCGCGAATAGCCGGGTCAATTCCAAGGCCATTGTCTTGGACAATAATCCTAAAGAACTCTTGGTCTTTTTCTGTACGCACATTAATTTCCAGAACCCTGTGAGTGGCCTTCTGCAATGAAGTGCACGCATTTGCAAAAAGATTGGCCACCACCTGCTTGATTAATAGTGGCTCGCACAAAACTTTTTCTTCACTTGCCTTTTTAGAAAAACTAAACATGATCTTGTCACGCCAAAAAAATTTTTTGAATGCCTCTGCTGTTTCAATTATTAGTTCATTAATGTTAGTCTCCCGGAACTGATCTAGACCTATTTTCTCCATGCGTGCTACGCTAATAGCGCGGGATAAACAGCCCTTCATAAAGGCAATCTCGCGCCCCGCTGTTTTCCGATATCGTTCTATATCCCTTGCTGCCTTCCCGGCTCCCGAATACATAAATTCGACTTGGTCGCGTAGAATATCACAGCTACCAAGGAGGTCATGAGCAAAGGAAGATACTACACTCGCGGCAAAATATAACATGCTAATATCTGCCTGACATGTCTCGAAAAACTTATCACACTTGCTCAAGGCTATCCCGACATCATTAGACAGTTGCCTGTTTCTAAGAGCCCGTTCTGCTACGGCCCCATAAATTCCCACATCTAACAATTCCCGGTCCGTCGTTAGGTCGTGACCTGTCCCAACAGTCAAAGCAGTCAGAAAATAGCTCCACTCTGACACGGGGCTCAATATCTTTGTACCCACCACTTTTGAGTTAATTCGGATGGCTGGCCAGTTTTTCCGCAGCAATTTGGCTACAACCCTTTCGTCTGATCCATAACGCCCTGCAAGAGCTTCGCTCAGGTATGGCTGTTTGTCTTCCGGAAACATTTTATCTTTTATGCATCGACCTAATGCACCTTTACGGATAGTCAGGTTTTCTTGAGAAAGCGACGTATTAAATTTTTCGCTCACATGCTCGCAGGTTTTCCTTTCCAACTTTCTTACTTTCATTACTTTTGGTTTACTTTTCTTTTCTGGCTTGTTAAGTATGAACAACTCCGCTTCCGGAAAGTTCAGACATTTCTGCCATACTACCCCAAACAGCAAATAATCTTGTATATGGTCCTCGGACCTTAATCTTTCCAAAACGGCCCCAAATTTGGATATCATCATATACCGAATCGACCGTTTTACTAAGTCCCTCTTCTCGCGTGTTGTGTTGTCAAATATAGCTTCAACTACCTCAGTAACCTCCCCGCTGGGCCCCAATACTGGAACCGATACAATATTGGAAAAGACAATGTCAAAGTTTCGTTCTTTGTTATGTATACTGGGTGAACAAACAAGTTCATCATGCATCTTTTTATCTTGGAAGGTCTTTTTGACCGGACACCACACACACGGTTGGGTGAAACCATTGACATATTCATAACACATCTTGTCAACCAAGTCAGGCCACCTGTATAGATGAGCTTTATTCGCCCATTTCACAGTGAAATCTGGCCTAATTATTGCCACCCCAATGGTAGGGTCTATACGTTCTATTCCTTCACATATTTGTTGTGTGTCTATAATCTCACTTTTAGTCAACGTTTTTAGCCTCCGTTTCCCAAAATAGAAAATCTAACAGGAAATGCAATGCCATGACTAAAACCTTGATTTCAGAACATAAAAGGTTTCTATCAACTCAATAGACCAAGCCTTTGTACCCTACCAGTATTCAAATCTGATGCCATCAAACAATCTCTATTTTGATAAATCATCGGCTTGCCTGATTAAAACATCAAAAATTATATTGGCAATGCTTCACTTGTCAACTATTATTATGTGCTTTTTTGGGGCTAGCCAAGGAACATCGTATCCCCCTGCGGGAAATTTAGAGGGGCAAATTCTCCATGATATTTTAGGGCTGCGCGGTTCCGCCAGAGGCGGATAAACTCCAGCTTTGGCGGCTTGGATTTCGTTTCGCGCAGGGATTATTCCAGCATCCTCTGAATCGCCTTCTTAAGAATAGGTATGTCTTTTTTGAGAATATTCCATACCCGTTCTATATCAAGGCCGAGATAGTCGTAGCGGTCGATGCTGCTGTAGCCAGCACCAGAACGGTCAGAACCACTATATTAAGCCATTTCGCACGGGTCCATTTCTGTTCCAGCTCACCCAGTCGTTGTTCAATGGTTATTTCACCTATACTTGCCATAAATCTCCTCCAAAGTCGCCGCTTTATGGTCAGCTTTGTACTTATAAGCTGGCCTCATTTTGCCCCTTTTTACTCCGGAACCACCATACAGGATCCTCATCGGTCCGTCGCTGGTACCTTAACAGATGCAACAGAGCAGATGGATTCTCAATATCTGATAATTATACCAAATTTGCCAGCGAAAGTTAATTGTGGGAACCAAGCATTTTTGCGGGTATCATTCTTATTTTTCGCATAAAATAAGGGGTGTTCTAAAAAATTTCTTTTCAGAAGAGTTGTGTAGGTCCCGTTTCACGTGTCTCTCGTCGTGGGTGCGCAGAGCGCACCCTGCCATTCTAAATTCTGGTGGGCCAAGCTCCACCCTATGCCTTAATACCATTCACCAATTAATAAGCCACGAATGCCTAATCTGTGTTAATCCGTGTCGGAAATAATAGATCGCTCGGCAGCGTCTGTGGTTCCAAGTCAATCCGCGTTAGTCCTCAGTTGGGTCTGTAGCCGTCCGTGTGTTAAAAGTCTGTGTTAGTCCGTGTCGAAAGTAATAGTCCGCTCGGCGATGCTCGCGACGGCGTCTGTGCCAATCTGTGCTACGTATCAATCTGTGGAATCTGTGGCTCGGAATGGGTGCCAGCGGTCGCGATGTGCCAAAATAGCAGAAAAAGCGGTTCTTGACGTAATTGCTATGCCTTTCTGGTGTTTTTTGCCAGATGGTGTGCTAAAATTGCTAAAATATTGTTGTAATCTCTCTGAGATATTGGGTATTATAGGCTATTTAGCAAGCAGGGATGCCTCGGTGTAGTGTAAATTGGAAACGCGGGTTGACACTTGCGACAAGCAAGAAAAAGAGTTAATGTGAACATGGGGAAAAGATTGTTTGCACTAAAGGAGGAATCTTATGGACAAGAGAACATTTAAGTCACATTTAGCTGTCATTGTGCTGCTGACAGGCTTGCTGTGCTTCTGCAGCGGACAGGCGATGGCCCAGACGCCAGAGGAGCCCGCTCCTGCGGAGCTGAAAGTCACGAACACGCCGGCCTTCATTGCTGAGCTTATCGAGAGCACCGAACTGACGAAGGAGCAGGTAGAGAAGATGCGAAGTGACGGCCTCGGCTGGGGCAACATCATGATTGCCACGCGCTTGGCCGAACAGATCGCCGCTGATAGTGAAGGCGCATTGACATTCGACGCCGCACTTGACTTGGTGCTGAAAGCGCGCGCCGAGGGCAAGGGGTTCGGACAGATCGCCCTTGAGAACGAGTTGAAACTCGGACGCCTGCTCGGGGAGGGAGAGACGTCGGATGCAGCGAATCCGCCGCCTTTCATTACCAAGCTCATCGAGAGCACCGAACTGACACAGGAGCAGGTGGACCAGATGCGAAGTGACGGTCTCGGCTGGGGCAATATTATGATTGCTACGCGGTTGGCCGAACGGATCGCCGCTGATAGCGGTGGCACATTGACATTTGCCGACGCACTTGCTGGCGTTCTGAGCGCGCGCGCCGAGGGCAAGGGATTTGGACAGATCGCCAATGAGAACGATCTGAAACTCGGACGCGTGGTGGGCAAGGACAATAAAGGGGCAGCCGGCGCTTCGGATGGTTCCGGCGAACCTGGTGCTGGTGCAGGCGCGAGTATCCAGCGTGCAACAGGCCAGGCGAAAAAGCAGAACATCTTTGGCCGGCTCATGGGTTTGCTGGGCTTTGATAGGAAGGAACGCCCCGAAAAACCGGCGAAGCCTGAAAAACTCGCAAGAGCGGAACGCCCTGAAAGGCCCCAGAAGCTGGAGAAGATCGAGAGGCCCGAAAGACTCGAAAGGCCGGAACGCCCGGAAAAGCCCGAGAGGCCTGAAAGAGGATTCGGCAGGTGAAACGTCGACCCTTCGGCTTAGCTCAGGGCAGGCTTCTTGCATTAGCCCTTTTCGTATGGATCGGGGGAGCACTGGTCGGCTCCCCCGATTTTTCCTTTGCTGATGGTGCGCCAACATGGCAGGCCGGCTTATCTTTTTCCTACCTGACCGGCGATTACGGGCAGGACAAGGACACAGATATCTACTACAGCGCGGTGACCGTCAAGCGGTACCTGGATAAGGGTGACGTCACGCTGACGGTTCCCTACCTGGACATCTCGGCTAAGGGCGCAACATTTGTCGGTGGTGAGGTGGAGCCCATCAACGGCGGCGAAGGCGGGTCGGGCCTCGGCGACATCATATTGAAAGGTCGATACTACGCGGTCGAACAGGATGGACCGATACCCTACATCGACCTGGTCGGCAGTATAAAGTTCCCGACAGCCGACGAAGATAAAGGGCTGGGAACTGGTGAAACGGACTTCACCTGCATGGTCGAATTCGCGCAGAGACTAAAGAATGACGCCTGGATCGCGTTGGCCGAGGTGGGTTATACGTTTGTCGGCGAGCCGTCCGGATACGACGTAGATAATCGGTGGCTTTACAGCGTTGGGCTGGCTTACGAACTTGACCCGAAGATGACCCTGAGCAGCTACATTGACGGCCGCACCGCCATCTTCAAAGGCAAGGACGACCCGCTTTCTATCCTTTTGATGGGCGAGTACAAGTTCCGTCCCGATCTTCGCTTTGACACTTTATTGGAGATCGGTTTGAACGACGGTGCTCCTGATTTTGGCATCACGGTTGGCCTGCGCAAGCGGTTCTAACCTGCCCCTTTCCAAAGCACCAGATACTATGCCTTCCCCGTGCCTTTGGTCCTGAGCCCGTTCGACTTGGATGCCAGCAGGCTCAAGCGCGCCAATATCGCATACAATCTTTTTCTGCTCAATTAACCACTCCTCCAATTCACTAATCCATGTCCCTCTATGAAATCTGTGGTTCAGGAAAATTCAGATGCGCGAATTGGCCATGGTATTTCTTTGCGGCAGAAGGTCGACCTGTAGGGTAATCCCTTTATTTCCCTTTATCTGAGTATAGATACTTCCACTTCTGACCTGCGTAGAGCTGGATTGCCAATTTGTCAAGATACGTTTCCAAAATCTTTTTCAGATTGCGCGGCCTAAATTCAGATACGATTTCTTTGGGGTCATCTGCTCTTCCGTGAAGATCTTCGATGATATTTATATATACGGTTACAGGTCCACTCCTCTCCACGAGAAGGCACAGCGGCAGACTACCGATTACCACAATAATGCCGGATTCTTTTGATAACCGTATGATAGCACCTTGTTGCATCGACACGATCATGGCAGCATCCCAAACCTCATCGAATTCTGCATAGGGAAAACCTCTGTGCTCTCCCACTTTTATTTTATTAGTCTGCGGAACTTCAAAGCCTTCGAAATCATTCGCAAAAAGGCGGTACATTTCAGTTGTTGTTCTGCTTGTCACTATCTTTGGCAGCGGCGCACAGCCGGGAAATAGAACGAAAATAGTTAATGTCAGTAGCAAGGAAGCATTTCTCATGATTTGCTGTCCTTTAAGGTCCCATGTCCCAGTTTGTCAAAAAAAACATCGCTAATTGTGGGTGAGTAATCTTTTTGGAAATTAACGTTGTATATCTCCAATATATCAATTTGTTTGGGGGTGAAATACTTACCGGGGCTAACGTTTTGTTCTGGTGAGGTATATAGACTATAAGGATAGCTTGTGCAGGAATACGGTACCATAAAAACCACGATGGCCGATTCGTTCTTCTTACCCCTGATGTAGGTGTTTATATACGTTAGACTAATTTTACTGGTGATGAACCCCGAAGACCTGTCCTGAGCAATAATGGTTCCCCCAAGCGTCTTGACAGTTTCCAGGGTGTTATTCCAAACTTCATCGAACGATGCATGAAGCAGCTTTTGCTCTCGAGCAGGATATTTTGCTGTAGGAATATCGGGACCACACCCTGAAACAATTATGGTACATAATATAAATAGCCAAGGTGTGTTTCTAATGAGCTTCATTTTTTTCTCCTGAGACCTTTCTAATTTCGTCTCGCGCCCGCTCAATTCTTTGCTCAAGTGTTGGATACCATCCTGTATTTTCTGACAGTTCTCCGGCACGGTATTCCGGAGCCGGCGTCAGCCGGTTGATTTCTGCCTGTTTAATCATGTCTTCCACGCCGGGGAATATCCTGTAAGCTGCGTTATATTGCTCCTCAGCCTTTTCTAATTCCCCCTGCCTCTTATATACTGCCATCAATCCAAGATGTGCCGAGACCAAAGTAGCTCCATCATCGGATAATTCGATAGTTCTGTTAAACTCGTTGATCGCTTTCGTATCTTCTTTTAGCTTGTTATAAATCTGAGCGAGATTGAGGTGAACATCAGCATTACCCGGTGACAGTTTGGTTGCATTTTCCAGTATTTTGGCAGCCTTTGAAAAATCCGGATTTGGAAGCTTCTGATAGGCCAGCGACAGCAGCAGATTAGCCGGGATGCGATTAGAATCAAAACTCAGCACCTTTTCGAACTCACCGATTGCTTCCTTGGGCATATTTTCTGACAGAAATATCTTGCCCAATTCTAAGCGACTTTCTACATCGGTTTGGTCCATAAGGAGTTGAGATTGCAGATTTCTAACCTTTTCCTCGTTGGCTGGATTTTTGAAAATCCAAGACTTCTCCTTGGTTTTGTCATTACCGCAGCCTGAAACAAGGAATGACGCCCAAAGTATCGAGATAATAAAGGCAATATCTATTCGCATCTTTTGTTCCCTGTCATGCCCTGAGATGGTAACAATGCCTTTGTTTGTTTCTGCAAAAACGAAGGACACTCATCTACTCAATCAGAACGTAATTCGGTAAACTCATCATCCCCAGATCAGCGAGGGAGGTTTATAAGTCTTAGGTGGCTTACATTTCTGAAGGAGTTCTTTGCCCTTTTCCTCGTCTATTACTTCAAGCTTGGTGCGTGGTTGTAACAGGCCCATTTGAATATGCTGGCGAATGTAATAGATTTTGCCTGGACTCACGTCTAGGGACACTTTACTTGTATTCTCAGCTTTGCAGGCTATTTCGGCTTTTCCCGCTCCCCTTTCCCAGCACAGGTAGCCATTCGGTCCTGTGTCCCCTACGAACTGGCCGTTATCGGTAATCCGCATCGAAGCTCCTAGTCCGAAGACAGTTGCTCGTATGACATAAATCCGTCCCATTGTAGGAACTTCAATTTCCTTGTTTAGATCGGGAATGGCAGCGTATTGTTGAGTCGTTGCGCATCCTGATCCAATTAGAAGCGTTAAGCCAGCCATTAAATACAAACAAACATTTTTCATTTTATGTCTCCTGCAAATTTCTATTTCATATTCTGTTTTATGATGTCAACAAAGTCTTTGGTTATTTCTGAAAAGCGTTTACCCTTGTCAGGCTCTGAAAGATACGATACAAGCGTCTTCTCACCTGACACATCCAGGAGTTGAAAAGAGGCTATTTTGACCAAAAGTGATTTCTCCTCTACGGAATCGACAATCACTATTCCTGTAAGAATGAAACTCGCATTAACTGCCTTGCCAATATCTATGGCATTTATGGATTCATCTTCTTTTGCCTTCCTCTTTATGGCTATTTGTTCAGCAACGGTTTTTTCGAGCTTCTCACGATTTACAACAGTGAATGGTGCATTGGTTAAGTGAATAGCAAGAGCATCTTCTGCTATTTTTGTCAGAAGTGCATCATTGCCGGATAGAAAAATGGCAACCGCTCCCGGAGTTTTGAGCTTTGTCTTGGCTTCTTGAGAAACCGAAACCAGAGGTGATCGTGCCTCGTTTGCCTGGGCGAACAGTAACGGAGAAAGACCAACACAGGCAACTATTGTTATCGTCAACATCAAAATGATTTTTCTCATAGTCTTATCTCCTAACGTCTCTGCCTAATTGAAGGTATGGATGGTGGCTTAGATATTGATATCTTGGGCAAACTTATACGCGTAGAAGGCGCCTGCCAATACTCTGAAGGGAAAATCGGAGTGGGCGGAGTTATGCTCATGCGAAGATCCGGTATCTTCTCCAAGTTCCAGCGTGCCCTGTCCAGGCAATAGTCCCTGTATGACCCATAAACGGTAACATTATAACCTTTCTTCCTAAAATCTTGGGCGATTCTATTTTCAACACGATACCTTAGCTCTCTCTCGCGGTCAAATTCCCGCATGAAATAGTTCGCAAAATCCTCGTGTTCCTTTCTTGAGGCTCCTGGATTTCGTACACTTATTATGTGGTGGCCCAGTTCATGTGCTATTTGACTATCCGGGTCCACGGTGCCAGGTGTCTCTCGTCTATATCTTGGGCCCATTCTTTCTGGGTCTATCAAGATCATACGGTTATTCCCATCCAGACGATACTGACCAGCAACGGGGCTGGGCAAGCGAGTGCGATAAATTGGGATACTTGTTAAATCCATTTCGGAATTCATCCAAAGGAGCGGGTCCCGACCCTCCCAAGAAGGCGAGCGGCCGCGCCGAGGCTCAGCCTTAAGTGCACGGTTAAGCTCGCTTAGCTGAGTTGAAGACAGATTAATCTTGAAATCGTATGACCTCATTAGCCTACGCTGCAACTCAAGTCCAAAGAAAGCATAGTCTTCACCAAATGCGCTTAATCCAATTACTGTGCTGATACCCTGACCGGTGCCCTTCTCAACTTTTGGGCTTAAAGAGCTTGAGACATATACTTGCCGCTCTTCGGCTTCACTGTCGCTCATTAGTTTGTGTTCGGCGATTGCTTTGCTGACTTGCGAGATAGCCTCCGGGTCAAAGTCTTGTGCTTTTATTGCCAGAGGAGCAAACACAATAGCCACGATTGCTAAATGTACAGTTGACTTGCTCATAGTATTGCCTCTTTTTTACCATAAGTACTCTTATTTAGTTTTCGAAATCAATTTTTCTGCCTGCTTTATTCTTTCTTCCAATCCCGGCTTTGCATTTATAAGACTGGAAACATAATTGTTCTCGTTTATTTTGAGCCTGTCTCTTATTGATACAAATATCTTAAAAGTACTAACGAGAGCGTTTGGATCATAGCCTGCTTTGTTAGCATAACGGATTGCTAAGGCATCAGCATCCAATTCTAGTTGTTTGTTATATCCTTTGGCGATAACCAAAGCCATTTCCTCACCCAGACGCATTCCTATATCCGCAGATAGCTCACCAAGCCCTTTCATCAGATCATCTCTTTGTGGCGGAGCAAGTTGAGAAGCGCCTGGTCCTACTGCATAGGCCGCCGCCGTTGCCAGAGCAGCAGTCATACTGACACTTAGTATATCACTTGTCGCCCTGCGCTTACGAATGGATTTGAGCACGTGCTGTTTGCTGACATGGCCTATTTCGTGAGCCAAAACGGCAGCGAGTTGTTCTTCACTTTCTAGAACATCCAACAAACCCGTGTTTATGTAAACAAACCCGCCCGCCGCTGAGAACGCATTTATAGTAGGATCGTTGAGAACTCGGAAAGTGTATTTCATATCCGGCCTATCGGAAGCCCTGACAACGCGATTGCCAATTTTATTGATTCTGTCGCTTAAAGCGTAGTCAAGAACGACTGTTTTCTCCGACAACACTTTTCTATCTTGAGCAAAGCCGAATTGCATCTCTTTGGTATCAACTGAGAAACCGGTCCTTGAAAAGAATATGAGGGATAGAATAAAACTTAAAATGGCTTTTTTTACTGTCATAATAACACCTTTGCGAAAAAGTTCTGAACTTTGATATGAGCTAAAGAACCAGCACAACTAATTTTACCCGGTTAGAGATGATGTTTCACAAAGAAGCCCAAACTTTCGCCGGGCTGCTATTCCTTGATAGATACAGCTCCCTCGATTTAGCTTTCATCTACATAGCTAAAATCTTCCCTAATCCAAGTACAATTATAGGCAGATTCTCATCCGGTCTCAATCCTTTTTTCCGGGCTTTTTAAAATTTTTGAGCGCCTTTTGTTGCCAAATTCTGGGTAATTCAGGACTGCGAATTCTCGATAATACCGTTTTGCGGCTTTGTTTCGCCGAAGGCGGACAGGCTCCGGCTTTAGCAGCTTGGCCGCACCGGGAAATTTAGAACTGCTCGATCGTACACGCGGGCGGCTTCGATTTCGTCATCGAAGTAGCCGAGGTGGTAGGTTCTGTTATTGCACCGTATCGCGGCAGCTATTTGACGGACATTGACGCAAATGAGCAGGCCCGATAGAATCTACCCTTTGATAGCTGCAAGAGTTATGGTGAAAGTAGCTCAGTCCGAATAGAGCATCGAATTGCCGTTCAGAGGGTCGAGCTAAAATACGTAATGCAGAATCCAAAATTGAAAATTGCAATTTTAGCTGGCATCCTTATAATCTGCTCAAAGTTGTTTAGAGGTTTGGTCCATATTTTACAATGCTGAAAATAAGGAGATATGGAAATGGCAACAAAGGTTGCAATTAACGGGTTCGGGCGAATCGGTAGAGCTGTGGCAAGAATTATTGTACAAAGGCAGACCGAGCTGGATTTAGTGGCTGTCAACGACTTGTCTGACGCAAAGAGTCTTGCGCATCTATTCAAATACGATACGGTGATGGGCAAGTGGAACGGCACCGTCGAGGCAAAAGATAGCAAGCTGATTATTAACGGCAAGACGATTGAAGTGCTTGCGGTAAAGGCGCCGGCTGAACTGCCGTGGAAGAATATGGGGGTCGATGTTGTGGTCGAGTCAACAGGAGCATTTACGTCAGCGGAGTCGCCCAAGGGCGGATATGCCGACCACCTAAAGGCTGGTGCCAAGAAGGTAGTTTTGACCGTGCCGGCCAAAGATAAGATTGAGGCGACGACCGTTATCGGCGTCAACGACAATAAGCTGACAAAGAAGATTAACTGCGTCTCGAATGCAAGCTGCACGACAAATTGCCTTGCTCCGATGGCCAAGGTTTTGAGCGATGCGTTCGGTATCGAGCGGGGCCTTATGACGACGATTCACGCCTATACCAACGACCAAAGAGTTGCCGACATGATACACAGAGATTTACGCCGGGCACGCGCGGCGGCGATGAATATTATTCCAACGACTACCGGTGCGGCCAGAGCCATCGGCGAGGTTATTCCAGAACTTGCAGGCAAACTCGATGGTTTTGCTTTGAGGGTGCCGGTTGTGGTCGGCAGCGTCGTTGACTTAGTAGTTGACGTTCAAAAGGATGTTACGGTTCAAGCGGTTAATGAGGCGATGAAAAAGGCGGCATCTGGGCCGATGAAGGGCATCCTGGTTTATTGCGATGAGCCGATTGTCAGCAGCGACATTATCAATAATCCCGCTTCGTGCATTTTCGATTCGCTATGCACAATGGTAATCGGCAGAACAGTTAAGGTCATCGGCTGGTACGACAACGAGTGGGGTTATTCCAACCGCACTGTGGATATTATGGAGAGAATGGCGAAGCTATTGTAAAGGCTCACCCCCAGTTAATAAACTTTTTAGGGTAGAGGAGAATATGGCAAAGAAAACCGTTGCGGATATTGAAGTTAAAGGCAAAAAAGTCCTGATGCGATGTGACTTTAACGTTCCTTTGGATGATGCCAGCAATATCACCAGCGATGACCGAATAGTTAAAGCCCTGCCGACAATAAAGAACATTCTGGATAGAGGTGGTTCACTTATTTTGATGAGCCATCTCGGCAGACCGGAGGGCGAACGCGACGATAAGTATAGCCTTGCTCCGGTGGCGAAACGCCTGTCGGAGCTACTGGGCAAAAACGTGATTTTCACCAACGATTGCATCGGACCCGAGGTCAAAACGCAGGCAAAAGCTCTTAAAGCTGGCGATTGTATGCTGCTGGAGAATGTGCGATTTCATAGAGAAGAGGTCATAAAAGATAAAGCGGCAAAAGAAGATAAGGAGCTTCGGGCGGCCAAGGATAATTTCGCAAAGCAGCTTGCTGAACTGGCAGATATTTATGTTGACGACGCTTTCGGCACCGCACACAGAGACAACGCTTCTATGTATACCGTGCCGCTGATGATGAAAGGCAAGCCTAGAGTCATCGGCTTCTTGATGGAAAAGGAGCTGAAGTTCCTGGGCGAAACTCTGGATAATCCGCAAAGGCCGTTTGTGGCCATACTGGGCGGAGCGAAGGTTTCCGACAAGATAGGCGTAATTGAAAATCTACTGGACAAGGTTGACAGCATACTGATTGGCGGTGCGATGGCCTACACGTTCTTCAAGGCTGAAGGACGCGCTATAGGCAAAAGTTTGTGCGAAGACGGATTCCTTGATAAAGCAACCGAGTTACAAAAGCAAGCCAAGGACATCGGCTGCGAAATGGTTCTGCCGGTTGATACGGTGGTTGCCCGCGAATTCAAAGCCGGCGCCAAGCATAAGGTAGTCACCGGTGACATCGAGCGCGAGTGGCAGGGGATGGACATCGGCCCAGCTACAAGGAAGCTCTTCACGCAGAAGCTTTCTGGCACAAAGACTATTATTTGGAACGGCCCGATGGGGGTTTTTGAGCTGCCGCCTTTTGATGAAGGGACCAAGGCGGTGGCTCTGGCGGTTGCCGAAGCGACGGATAAGGGGACCCGCAGTGTGATCGGAGGCGGCGATAGCGCAAGTGCCATCGAAAAGCTCAATCTGGTAAAAAGGATAAGCCACGTTTCTACCGGCGGAGGCGCGTCACTTGAACTATTAGAGGGAAAAAAGTTTAAGTGTATCGAAATCCTCGATGATAAGTAAAGTACTTAGCCGGCGGTTTTACCGCCGGTTTGCGTAAGATGAAAAGATTCAAAAACAATAAAGGTCTGCTGGACCAAAAAAGATTTGAAGGTCTCCAGCGGGACAAAGTTCACTGGCTGCGAAACCTGTCCTGGAAAAAAGCGATACGTCTCGCGGAAGATATGCTGTCCTGTCCTCTGGTTGATGAATGGCGTGATAACTTTCCGGAAGATAAACCGATTTGTCTTAAGATGGCATTAAAGACACGACGAAAGCCGTGAGTATGGCGCTGGTGGATGCTTACAAAAAGATTGTAAAATTTTTAAATAACGGGGGATATAATTACTTTATTATCGGTGGAATTGCAGCAAGTACCCTTGGCGAGCCGAGGCTCACGGCTGATGTTGATGTGGACATTGTGATAAATAAGGAAGATGTTCCCGATCTTCTTAATAAGGCGACAAAAGCAGGTTTCAAAGTTCCTGTGAAAAAGTGCATAGAGTCGGTAAAGCGAATGGGAGTATTTCAAATATCCTTTGGCGACTACCACATCGATTTTATTATTGCCTCAACCGATTTAGAGACGCAGGCCTGCCAGAAACGCAGAGTGATTCAACTGCATGGGGTTAAGGCGTTCTTTCCTACTCCAGAAGATTTGATTCTATTGAAGATTATCCCCGGCCGAGATAGGGACCTGCTTGATGCAAAGAGTATTGTTTTGCGCCACAAAGGGAAGCTCGATACACGGTATCTTAAGTCCTGGGCAACGAAACTCAGTGATGAGGCTGAAGATATGAGAATATGGAATTCTTTGAACAATCTGCTAAAGAGTCGAGGATGAAGCTGCCCAAAGCAGGGACAATTGAGATTGCGCCATCCATATTGGATGCGGACTTCGCCCGATTGGCTGACGAAATAGCTGCGGTTGAGGTTGCGGGCGTAAAGATTGTGCATCTGGATGTTATGGATGGCCACTTTGTGCCAAATATAACCATCGGGCCGCTGGTGATCGCCAAGCTTCGCAATGTCAGCAACCTTGTTTTCGATAGTCACTTGATGATAAGCGAACCTGCCAAATATGCTGAGCGTTTTGTCGAGGCAGGCGTTAATCATATAACGTTTCATATTGAAGTGAGTGATGAGCCGGAAGAACTCATTGACAAATTGCACGAGCAAGATGTCACCGCAGGGATATGCTTGAATCCAGAAACGCCGGTTGAGGCGATAAAAAAATTTGCGCCCCTGTGTGATATGGTTCTGGTGATGACGGTTCACCCTGGTTTTGGTGGGCAGAAATTTATGCTGGAGGCGGCAAAAAAGATTATTGAAATAAGAGAAATCGTCGGCCAGGAAATTAGAATTGAGGTTGATGGCGGAATAGACCCTCAGACCGCGCCGATCGTGGTTTCCTATGGTGCTGATACGCTGGTAGTGGGCCAGGCAATATTTTCAAAAGCCGACCGTGCTGCTGCGATAGATGCCATTCGAGAGGCCTGTAGACAAATCAAAGTTCAAAATGCAAAAATCAAAATGACAAATAAAAATTCAAAAAGAAAAACGTAAAATTTGCATTTTCAATTGTAATTTTGATATTTGATTTTTGATATTTAATTTTATCTTGGTATGGCCAAAGAAGCCAAATCAAAGTGGAATGGTTTTTCGCTCAGGCCGCGAAAAGAAATGCCCGAAGGTCTGTGGATGCGATGTCCTGGCTGTGAGCACATGCTCTATACAAGGACGGTCGAGGAAAATCTTAATGTTTGTCCGGAATGCAATCACCACTTTCGCCTTCAAGCGGCCACGCGAATTAAGTATTTGGCGGACGAAGAATCTTTCCAGGAAATATTAGGCGACCTGACTGCCGGTGACCCACTGGGCTTCAAGTTCCGAGGAACCACGTACAAGCAGCGGCTCAAAGCAGACGAGAAAAAGTGCGGCGTCAAAGAGGCGATGCGAATCGGCAAAGCCTTCATCAAAGGCAGAGGCGTCATTCTGGGAGTAATGGAGCCGAACTTTCTGATGGGCTCGATGGGCTATGTGGTCGGCGAAAAACTATGCGTAGCGGTAGATGAGGCGATGGAGCAGTCGCTGCCTTTAGTGGTGGTTAGCTGCTCCGGCGGCGCCAGGATGCAAGAGGGCGTCGTGTCGCTGGGTCAAATGGCTAAAACCTCCGCGGCACTGGCTAAATTCGACGAGGCGAGGGGCCTATTCATATCGGTTCTAACCGATCCGGTTACCGGCGGGGTGACAGCCAGCTTTGCAATGTTAGGTGACGTTATTATAGCTGAGCCGGGCGCTATGATTGGTTTTGCCGGGCCTCGCACTATCGCTGAGACAATAAAAATGGAGCTGCCGGAAGGATTCCAAACCGCTGAGTTTATGCTTGAGCACGGCTTTGTGGATATGATTGTGCACCGCAAGGACCTCCGCAGTGAAATTGCCCGCCTGATAGACTACTGCCAAAAGTAGTTCGTTACTCGTCTATCCCGACCCGCTCGGCAATGAATTTCGTCAGGCGGCAGCAGAAGTCAATAACGTTGAGCCAGGCTGCCAAAGATGCATAAATCCCAATATCTAAATTCGAATATCGAAACAAATCCGAATTACCAAAATTGACACCTAAGGTGTCATTCTGAGCGAAGCGAAGAATCTCCTCTTGTTTAGCCAGGTCCTTCAGCTCCGCCTCAGGATGACACATAAGTGTCATTTTGGTCATTAGAACATTTTTATTTCGAAAGTTATTTCGGATTTCCCGAACGACACGGGGCAACAGACATCCGGCAACGACACCGGAGTTGTCGTGCTTGGAATCTCGGATTTCTGCAGAAGTGGCTCTGTTTTACGGCAATTACCCACTAAAACGCTTCCGGCAGAATTTTCCTGGCAGCGTCACGCAGATACCTTGAAATCTGTCTTTCGGAATTCATGCCGAGCACTTTTCTTGCGACATTGTTGCAGTCTTGGCTTGTAACCGAGCGAATAATCTGCTTTATCTCCGGTATCATGGGCGGAGTAAGCGACAACGTTCTGACGCCCATGCCCAGCAGCAGCATAACATAATCCGGCTCCGAAGCCACCTCGCCGCAGACAGCAACATCTATCCGAGCTTTGTACGCGTCCTGGATAACCGTCCGCATAAGGCGGAGCACAGCGGGGTCAGCCGCTGAATACAACGTGGAAACCAGCTCATTGCCTCTATCAACAGCCAGAGTATATTGAGTCAGGTCATTTGTGCCGATACTGAAGAAGTCAGCATCTCTGGCAAGGGTCGCGGCCATCAGGGCCGCGGACGGCGTTTCAATCATGATGCCCACCTCAATATTCCTGTTGTACCGGGCGGACTCTTCATCGAGGTCGTCCATTACATCCCGCAGAATCATCCTGGCCTGCATCATTTCGTGCAGATTAGTGATTAACGGGAACATGATTTTAACGCTGCCCAGAACCGATGCCTTCAGAATCGCGCGTAACTGCGTTTTGAACATGGTAAGGTTTTGCAGACAAAACCTGATAGACCTCAGGCCCAGGAACGGATTCGGCTCGGGTGCAGAACGCTTACTTTGACTGTATTTGTCCGCCCCGAGGTCGACGGTCCTTATTATTACCGGGCGGTGCTCAAAAACGCGGACAGTCCTGGCATAAGCCTCGTAATGCTCCTGCTCTGTCGGCTCTGTCGGCCGGTTCAGGTATAAAAACTCAGTGCGGTATAAACCTATGCCTTCTCCTCCCTTTTCCAGGACCAGGCCAGCCTCATCTGGAAACTCGATATTGCCTAATAGTGTGACTCTTACGCCGTCGCGGGTTTCAGCGGGCTTTTCCCTTATGGCATCGAGCTTTTGCTCGAGCTCTACAAATTCCCGGCTGTATCTTTCGTACTGCCGGATGGTTTCGGGATCCGGATTTACGATGACAATCCCACGATTCCCATCGATTATGACGGTATCACCACCGCGGATGATTTCTGTCAGGTCCTCCAGTGCCACCACTGCGGGGATACCTAAAGAGCGGGCGACAATAGCAGTATGGCTGGTTCTTCCGCCTGCATCGGTAGCCAGGCCTTTCACATATTTCTTATTAAAGCCAGCGGTTTGAGTAGGGCTCAACTCCCGAGCAACGATTGCTACCTCTTGGCTGAGCTGCTCAATATCTTCGCGTTTTCGGCCCAGAAGCTGCTTCAGCAGACGTCTCTCAATGTCATATATATCTGCCGCCCGTTCGCTGATATAGGCGTCTTTTACATTGGCAAAATGCGCAGCAATCTCGCGCAGGACGGTCGAGACCGCGTACTCTGCGGTCACCAAGTCGGCATATATCAAATCCGTAGTTTTCTTTCGCAGGCTTCTATCACGTAAGAGGCGCAAATGCACAGCGAAGATATCCTTTATCTTGCTGCGCTCGGCCTGCTCCTGTTCGGCTTGGAGCTGAATCAATTCGTCGGTAGCAGCACTGAAAGCGTCTCTGACCCGTTGGATCTCCGCCATCCGTTGCGCAGGTTCTATTGACCGGCGAGGAATGCGGTAATCTTCAGAGTCAATAATTAGCGACTTGGCAACAGAGATGCCTGGCGAGACCGCTATGCCTTTTTTTATTTCCATCGCGAAGCTTCACCATATCCTATCGTCTGGCTTTCCATTTTACCCCCGCGTCTTCTTGTCGAAGACAAGAGCGGGGGTTATCACCGGAAATTTCTCTCACGGGGTCGGCTCATCAAAATGCTTGGTTTCTACAAGCTCTCGCAAAGCGTTGATTGCCTTTTCGGCATCTTGACCCTCGGCTTTAATCTTCAGCCTGGTCCCGCATGTTGCAGCGAGCATCGACATTTGCATAATGCTCTTTCCATCTACGATATTTTGACCGTTGGTAACGGTAACATCACAGCCAAATTGGTTTGCAATATCGACAAATTGCATAGCGGGGCGCATATGAAGGCCGTCCGCATTTTTTATCTGGACTGTCGTCTCACAAACCGGTTTCTCAAATGGGTCTTGCCCTGCCTGCATTTTCAGGCCCCAAACGAGATTAACCACAGAGAACGCAGAGATGAAAGAAGTTAAAAGAGATACTATCTCAGCGGTCTCTGCGAACTCGGCGGTAAAACAGCCCGCCACTGGTCGATGTCACACGCATAAATCTACACTACAATAACGATGGATTCTCGTCTACCTCTCTAAGCAAATCTTCTATCTGCGCAGCGGTACTGGCCTGTCTGAGAAACTTGCGAAATTTTTCCTGCTGCAGTTGCCGGAAAATGCTCTCCATCGCCTGTAAGTGCCTATCGGGATTGTCAACGGGGCTAACCAAAAGTATCACTATGTAGACCGGCTGTTTATCCAGAGCAGAAAAATCAATCCCGACGCTGCTTCTTCCAATCGCAGCCACTACATCTCTAACTCCCGGGTGTTTGGCATGAGGCAAGGCAACGCCTTTGCCCATTCCGGTACTGGCCTCATTCTCCCTTTTAATCACCGCGTTTATGATGTCGTCACGCCTGCCCCTTTTAAGACGCTTGGCCTTATCCAGCGCCCAAACCAGCTCGGTAATCACACCATCACGGTCTCTGGCCTTAAGCTCGGGAATTATTGCCTCAAAACAGACAAAGTCTACAAACTTCATTGCACCTGCCCAAAATCATTTCTCACGGCCCAACCAGCCGACGAAATATCGGCAAAAAAATCATCTCAATTCTGCACCGCCCGCATGTTTTCTGTTTCGTTCTTTGGTCTTTTTTCTTCTAAGCTGGCGTTCAAGCTTACGGACGGCTAAGTCCAGGCACCGATAAGCATCCTCGCCGGCTTGCGTAACTACGAAGACTTTGCTGTGCTCGGCTCTGGCGATTACCTCCACCTCGATACTGCCTTTTTGACTGCCATCGATAACCACCTCAACCTGGTTGATACTATTGTAGTATCTGGGTAACTTGGCAGTCTTCTGTTCGGCGTGTTTCTTAATAGCATCCGTTATGCGAACATGTTTGCCAGTGATTGTAAAAAGCAACTCCATTCTCCTTAACTACTTTGCAGCCCACCAATTTTATAGCGGTGGGGCATCCATTCTCCGTAGCAGAGCTACTGCGAAGGACGAAAGCCCCACCCTGCTGCTATGCTTCACTGTCGGGGCAAGTCCCCGACAAGGCCGGCACTTTCTGGCTGTCCGGGGCCACGACCCCTGCACTTATTATAAATCTAAAAGCCTCCTCCACGGTCATATCCAAAGCTATGGTCTGCTCTTTGGGAACCATTATTACATAGCCGGTAACCGGCGTCGGCGAAGTAGGTATCATAACAGTGAGAAATTCCTTTTCCACATTCTCGGCTACTTTTTTTACCCCGGAGCCAGTAACAAAACCGATAGACCATATCCCTTTTCGGGGGTACTCCACGGCCACGACTCTTGAGAACATTTTTTCCTGCTCTTCGGGCGTGAGCACAAAATCCGTAACCTGTTTCACATAAGGATATACGCGTTTTAAGAACGGCGCATTCATTATGAAGCTTTCGATCAGCCGCCAAATGGCCCTGCCCACTACGCTGGCTAACAAGGCTCCGATCAGGAAGACGGCCACCAATGCTATAAGAAATCCTACTACGGACCCGGCGGTTCCCTCCACCAGAATCTGATTCAGCCTCTCTTTGCGAATCCATCCTTCGCCCCGGACGTATACTATCAGCCATACCAACCCGCGATTTATGTAAACACTGATGTTCTCCTGAATGAACTTATACGCCCAGAAAAATATCCAGATAGTCAGAATGGTCGGTAATAGTACTGCCAATCCACGCAAAAAGTAGCTTTTGACGCGTCTGGTAACGCCCATATTCTTGACAAAAATCCCTCGCCCTTAGCCCCCGCCGGTTTGCTTCGCCTGCCCCCCCGCCGTTTTGCTTCGCCAAACGAAGCAGCGGGGGCCAATTTGGGCTGCTTTACAGGCGCCTGCAGAACAGCATTTTCTGCCCTCTATAATACACTAATCCACAGGCTCTTTACAGTCAATAGAAAAGTCTTTAGGCAAATGTGCACCGGCTATATGTATGGCTGCGCCGGGCAAAGAAGCGAGCACCCAAATGAAACGCTGACAAAGCGCCAACACCAGTGCCTGCTCTACGCTGACACCTGCAAAGCGAGTGAACAGCTCTCTAATGCCGCCCTCAAGAATACCGATGCCCGCTATACTAACAGGCAGTACCGCCACGACCCAGGTTATTGGGAAAAACACATAGTAATATTTTGCAGCGGCGGGAATTTTCAAGTTCAAGCCAAGCAGCCAAAAGGCAGTGACTACCAGAAGCTGCAAAAAAATCGTCAGCCCCAGCACCAACAGAATCGTCAAAGGCATGTGGCAGTAGATAACCATCGCATCTTTTGACTTAATCAGCAGCTTTGTCCCATGTGTGTAAAGGTAGCACCATGCCTTTGCCAGAAGCGACCTGCCGGACCGGGTCAACAAAAGTATGCACAGAACGACGATTACGCCTGCGAACACCCACAGAAACACAACAGAAATTTCGAATTTCGAATTTTGGATTTCGAGATTCCTGTCTGTGGCGGGCTCCCGGCCTTGTAAAAAAAACCAGTAGCAGAAAATTGCGATCAGCACCAGTGCAAACAGCCCAAGGACCCTATCCACAAATACGCTCAGCGCCGCCTGTAGCTTCTTATCGGTGTGCTTGGCAACGTACCAGGCCCGAAGCAGGTCCCCACCCACCGAACTGGGCATAAGATTATTGTAAAACAGTCCTAAGAAATACAGTTTGACCGCCATCCAAGGCCCTATGAAGATCGACTGTGCCCGCAGCAACAGCGACCAGCGAAGGCCTATCAGCGCCTGGCCAACAATGTATATTGCCAGGCTCACGGCAAAATACCATAGATTCAGCCCGGCAAAGATCCGGCCTAACTGGCCCCAATCCTGGCCTCGAAAGACCCAGACTGTGGCAACCAAAGCTACGACCATCCGCAAGGCCAGCCAAATGTGCTTTGCCTTTCCTTCGGCTTTGCTCAGACCAGACTGTTTTACCGCCGAGCTCGCAGAGACCGCTGAGATAGTATCTCTTTTAACTTCTTTCATCTCTGCGTTCTCCGTGTTCTCTGTGGTTAATCTCGTTTGGCAGCATCTATCCCCTTGAAAAAACTTGTTTTGACAGATGATAACGAGTAAAACTGCCTCCGGCAAGATAATCCCCGCACTAATTGCCGTTGTGGGGCGAGTGGCCCTCGAATTTGGGGGGCAATTAGTGCGGGGTCAGGAGACCAAAAAGGTGGCTACAAAACAAAGCGTTGAAGAAGGTTCGGAGTTTGCTCCGAGATTTAACGGCAAAGGTCTGATACCAGCCGTAGCTCAAGATGCACAGACCGGTCAAATATTGATGGTTGCTTATATGAATCGGGCATCGCTTGATTTGACGATTCAAACTGGCTATGCCACGTACTTCAGCAGGTCCCGCCGGCAGTTATGGAAAAAGGGCCAGGAAAGCGGCCACTTCCAGAAGGTTGAACAAATACTGGTGGACTGCGACCAGGACTGCCTGGTGCTCAAAGTGCAGGTCGATGCCGGGCAATGCCACGTGGGCTACCAGTCCTGCTTTTACCGGGCGCTGAAAAAGGGCACAAGAGGAGAGCTCGAATTCATTGCAGATAAAGCTGATAAAACAAAAAAAATCTATAAAAAATAAAGCTAAATCCGCCCCGTGAGATAGGGAAGCGCCATCTCACGGGGCGGATAAATCTTGAGTTCCGATAACACATTTACGCTTGATAAAGCAAAAAAGTCCTATCCCAGCAATTATTTTATTGCTTTTCGCCCGGTAACGTGGTATTCTATTAGGGTTTGCTATAGTGGATTTGACAAGGAGCGGGGCCAATCCAATCGACAATTGAAAATTGACAATTCATTAGGAGGAGTCAGTTATGAAAGACCTTAGGCTAAAATTATTATTGGTTTGCTCGCTGTCATTACTGCTTGGGACTCATGTTTACACTAGCGCTGCGGCTGTCCCTGCCAACGACGACTGCAGTAATGCCACCCCGATCGGCGAGGAAACCAAGACCTTCGACACCACAGAGGCAACGTTCGATGGTCCTGGCCACTACATAACCGGCCCAAACATCTGGTACTGCTATACCGCTACTTGTACGGGTGTCGCCACCGTTAGCCTGTGTGGCAGCGAGTACGATACGCTGCTGGCCGTCTATGATGGATGCAACTGCTATCCGACATCCGACGACCTGATCGAATACAACGACGACTTTTGTAATTGGGCGTCACAGGTCAGCTTCCCCGTGGTCGCGGGCAATAAATACCTGATTGAGGTTGGAGGCTTCCTCTCAGAGACAGGCCTTGGCGTGATACGCATCATCTGTGGCCAGAGCTACCCGCCGAGCAACGACAACTGCTTTCAGGCAACGCCAGTTGGCGATGTGACCGATCTGCCATTCGATACCACAAATGCAACGTTCGATGGTCATGGCCACTGCATGACCGGTCCGAATATCTGGTACTGCTATACCGCCACATGCACAGGCACCGCTACCGTCAGCCTGTGTGGCAGCGAGTATGACACCATGCTCGCCGTCTACGATGGGTGCGAGTGTTACCCAGGGCTGAGCGACCTGATTGGCTACAGCGACGACTACTGCGATTTGCAGTCGCTGATCAGTTTTGCTGTAGTCGCTGGTCACAGGTACTTGATCGAAGTGGGCGGATACGAGAACGAAACCGGTCAGGGCGTCATGAGTATCAGTTGCAGCGGGCAACCTGCGCCGCCGCTGCCCAATGACAACTGTTATCATGCCGCACCGATTGGTAACGTAGCGAATTTGGCATTCAGCACCATCAACGCGAGCTTTGACGGTCCCGGCCACTGCATGAGAAGCCCCAATATCTGGTATTGCTACACAGCTACTTGTACGGGCAACGTCACCGTCAGCCTCTGTGGCAGCAGGTTCGATACCAAGCTGGCCGTTTATAGTGGATGCACTTGCTATCCCAGCAAGGACGACCTAATCGAGTGTAACGATGACTTCTGCAATACCCAATCGCAGATCACCTTTGCCGCGGTAGCTGGCAACCAGTACTTGATCGAGGTTGGAGGCTACGACTACAAAACGGGATTCGGCGTGATAAGCGTCAATTGTGAGGGACTGCTGCCTGAAGAGTTCGACCTGGGTGATGCGCCGGATAGCACCAACAATCTCGGTGCAGTCATGACCGCGTACGCCATGGCAGGACCTTCAGCAGTACAGGCCAATTTCCCCACCGTCTTTAATGATGGAAGTGGCGTCGGGCCGGTCGGGCCGTTGCATCGACAGCCTCGGACAGCAGCACATCTGGGTAAGAACGTCACTACCGAGAGTGAGGCTGACATCGGCCCGGACGAGGATGGGCTGAACAACATCAATCCTAAAGCCGACTCGGCGGACAAGGACGGCGCCGACGATGGTGTTATCCTGCCGGCGAGTCTCCCCCATGGTCAGTGGGCAAAATTCGACTATTATGTCAACGTTATCAAGCCGGGTACCGACCTGTGGGTCAATGTCTGGTGCGATTGGAATCGTGACGGTGACTGGGACGACACTCTTGCTGACCCCAAGGGGCAAGTTCCCGAATGGGCGGTGCAGAACCAGTATCTTTTCAATCTGCCAGCCGGAACTCACAAGATCACCACACCGGCATTTTTGTGCTGGCATCCGACAGATGGCCCAGAAGCGATCTGGATGAGAGTCAGCCTTTCAGAGCAACCCTTCAAAGGCGGCGAAAACCCCGGCAAGTTGGGTAACGGCGGGTCAGGACCAAAGGCAGGATATGAGTTTGGTGAGACAGAAGATTACTACTTCGTGGCAGATACCACCGCCCCGAGCTGCTTACTCTGTCAGGATTTGAATGGCGATGGAAAAGTCGACTTGCAGGACCTGGTGATTCTCGTGAGCCAATGGCTTGCGTCCTGCCCGTAGCATATTTTGATCCAGATCAATCCGCCTTGCGTCTGGCGGATCAATCAGGACGAATTGCAAAAAAGGCTGTGAGCAATCCCGATGTACCGGGACTCACAGCCTTTTTCTTTCAGCTTCCCTCACCCCCCGTGCTTTCTTGCGAAAGCAAGAACGGGGGCTAACCGCAGAGAACTCTGAGACCGCTGAGATTTATGATAAAGAGGATTTTCTCCGCGACCTCTGCGGTCTCAGCGGTAAAGAGCCGCCAATATGCCGTGCATTTTATAATTTTTGATTGACTTTGCGCCTTGCAGCAGTATACTTTAGGCTCAACTTTAATTATGGACTGAACGAGGAGAACTAACGTCATCTTGTCATTTCATTTTTAGCTGTTTGGAGGAACATAAGCTCTGATATAACTACCCTCGCAGAACGCCCAGCCGAAAGCGCAGCCCCCGTGCTTTCTTGCGAAAGCAAGAACGGGGGCCGCAGAGAAAAACGGTAAACGGTAATCATTTTTAATTCAGAAGGAACCTTTAGAGGAGTGTTGGTTATGAAAATTCTAAAACCGGGATACGCTCGACTGCTGACAGTACTTGCGGTGTTGACGTTAGGGGCTATCGCGGCGCAGGCTGCGGAAGATACCTTTGTCATCGCAATCGGAGCCAAGGGCGAGCTTCTTGAGGGCGGCGGCACCGGCTACAGCAGCGGCCAGTGGTATCTGCAGCCCAGCGGGTGCCAGTGGAACAGCAGTGATCCCCATAAGATGCACTTCCCGCAACTGCCAGACTTGCAGGGCTGGGATGTGGATGTGACCGCCGCCAATATGGTAGCCGACGACTGGAAGTGCTCAGAAACCGGCCCTGTGACCGATATACACTTCTGGTACTCCTGGCAAGGCGATAAGGTAGGAATAATCGACCGTATCCACGCAAGCATCTATTCCAATGTTCCTGCCACCGATAGTACTATGGGCTATAGCATACCAGGCAAACTTTTGTGGGAAAGGGTTTTCAGCCCACAGGAATTCAATCTGCGTCATTGGGCAACAGGCAACCAGGGATTCATAATGGCAAACGCGGCCAGACCTAATGACCATAAAAATATCTATCAGTGCAGCATCTGTAACATCACTAACCCGTTCACCCAGCAGGCCGGGCAAATCTACTGGCTGGTACTCTCGATTACGATCCGCGACCCGCTCGGCACGCACATCGGCTGGAAGACATCGCTTGACCACTTCGAGGACGATGCAGTCTATGACGCAGGCGGTCGCTGGGTAGAGCTGCGCGACCCACAGACGCAAAAGTCGCTGGATCTGGCCTTTGTAATTACTGGCCGGGTCGTGCCCATACCCGGAATCAAGTGGGCCCAAAGACCTGAAATAGCACTGTGCAACGTGCTTCCCGGCTGTTTCTTCGGCTGGGATGAGCTTTCTGTCTACGCAGCCGACGATTGGCTGTGCTATATGCTATCCGATAAGGTCGTGCATTGCATACGAGGCCAGATTGTCGCCGACGATTGGCTGTGCAACGATAAACGGCCGATCACCGATATTCACTGGTGGGGTTCGTTTAAGGGCTGGGCATCTGAGCAGGCACCGCCGCAAATGCCGGACGGATTCTATATTGCCATCTGGACGGATATGCCCGCCAGCGCAAGCGCCGCGGCGCCGGGATTCAGCCATCCCGGTAAGGTAATCTGGCAGAGCTATTGCAAGAACTACACCTATAAGTTTGTAGGCTGGGACGTCGATCCACACGATATGGCTCCGCCATGGGAGGCGACTTTCTACTTTGAATACGACCTGCCCGAAACAGAGTGGTTCTGGCAAGACCCTTCTGCGAAGATTTACTGGATTAGTATCGCAGCCGATTACGCCAAGCCGACCGAGACCCGTTATCCATGGGGCTGGAAGACCAGGCGGCGTGACCCGACATCCACCGCCCCGGACGATGCGGTGATAATTTTCAAGCCGACAAATCCAGCCGTAGGCGACACGTTCCAGGAGGGCAAACCCATCTACTGGCCGACCCCCAATAGGTCCTGGGACATGGCCTTTGTACTGACAACCGCCGAGGAAGTGCCGGAATGCGATTGGAATCCGAGCGACCCGCACAAGATGCACCATCCGCAACTGCCCGATTTGAGTCCGATGGGCATGGATGTGGATATGGCGATCGTCGGCCTGGCGGATGACTTTAAGTGCGCAGCGAGCGGCCCGATAACCGACATCCACTTCTGGGGTTCGTTTGCCAACGATAAGCTACCCAAGGCTGGACCCGGCAGTCTGACGTTCCAGGTCAGCATCTATGCCGATGTTCCTGCCGGCCAGGTCAAACCATGGAGCATGCCCGGCGAACTGCTCTGGAGTCGAAGGTTCGCCCCCGGCCAGTACTCCATTCGCAAAGTCTACGAAGGCGCGGAGGATTGGTACGACCCGGCTACGGGCCTTTATCGACGGGCCGATCATAAGCAGGCTTATCAGTACAACTTCTGCATCAAGGACACGCCTTTCATCCAGGAAAAAGGAAAAATCTACTGGCTGCAGGTCGAGGACATCCCGCCTGCTGACCTTGACTACACCTTCGGATGGAAAACAACCACTCGTGAGCTGCGATGGAATGATGATGCGGTCTTTGGCCGGCCCGACCTCGGATGGCAGCCTCTGACGTATCCGACAGGGCACGAGTTCAAAGCAGAAACGCTCGACTTAGCATTTGTAATTACCGGCCAGGTCGTGCCCGAATGCGACTGGAACGCGGGCGACCCGCACAAGATGCACTGGCCACAGGAGCCCGATCTGAGCGACAAGGGCGTAGATGTGGATATGTTCCTGGCGGTCCTGGCAGATGACTTCAAATGTACGGCGGCTGGCCCGATCAAGGATATCCACTTCTGGGGTTCATTTGCCGATGACATCCTGCCAGCAGGCGGACCAGGCAGCTTGGCGTTTAAGATCGCCATTCACGCTGACATTCCCGCCACCACATTAGCCCCGGCACTTGTGCCGGGGGAGCCCCTGCCACAAGTGGCAGGGCTAACCCCCGCCCCTGGGCGGGGCTGGAGCATGCCAGGAGAACCTCTCTGGACTCGAACGTTCCAGCCGGGCGAATACACCGTGCGTCAAGTACATGAAGGTCCCGAAGACTGGTACGACCCGGCGACAAAACTCTACCAGCCAAACAACCACAAAAAAGCCTATCAATATAATTTCTGCATCGAGGTCGATCCTTTTGTGCAGCAAGAGGGCAAGACCTACTGGCTGGCAATCAAAGATATAGCCCCCGCCAATGCCGGCTACAGCTTCGGCTGGAAGACAACTACCCGTAAGCTTCGCTGGAATGACGACGCGGTTTATCTATACAGCGCAGGACTCGGCTGGCTGCCGATGACATACCCCGATGGGCACGCCTATAAGGGTGAGACCCTTGACCTGGCGTTTGTGATTACCGGCGGCGAAGAGGCAAGAGCCGAGCACGACCTGGGCGATGCACCGGATAGCACTAACACTTTTGCCGTGCCGATGACCGCATATCCAAAGGGCGGCCCGCTCGGCGTGAAGGCCAATTACCCGACGGTTTTTGGAGTCGGCTCTCCGCCTCATGGGCCAATTCACCTGCAGCCCAGAGCGGTTGCGTATTTGGGCAGTGCCGTCAGCCTGGAAAATGAGGCAGATGTAGGACCAGATGAAGACGGCATAAACAATATCGTGCCGCCAAATGACAGCCCTGACCTGGATAAAGCCGACGATGGCGTGCAGGTGCCGCTGGTTCTGCCGCACTGTCAGCAGACCAGATTTAAGTACAAAGTTACCGTTGTGCCGCTGGCGACTATCGAACCGCCGCCTTTATACGTGAATGTGTGGTTTGACTGGAACCGGGACGGCGACTGGAACGATGTGTTAGATTGTCCAGATGGTACGAAGGTTGCGGAATGGGCGGTACAAAATCAACTGCTGCAGTTTGTGACGTCAGGCACGTATGATGTCACCACTCCGGCGTTCACTTGCTGGCATCCTCCGGGAGCGACGGCACAACATCCGATCTGGATGCGGATAACACTTTCCGAGCAACAATGGGGCATGGTTCTCTCCGCCGCCAGAGTTGGTGGCGACGGACCTGCCGCCGGATACCAGTTTGGCGAGACAGAGGATTACTACTTTGTGCCTGAGGCCCCGCCAGCACCGCAATATGACTTTGGTGATGCACCGGATCCAAAGTATCCGACGCTGTTAGCCAGCAACGGCGCCAGGCACCTAATTGGCGGGCCGTGGTTCGATATAGCCGGTAAGCCAGATGCTGAACCTGACGGTCAGCCCGATCCACGTGCCCTCGGCGATGACAACAACGGCAATGATGACGAGGACGGCGTACATATCCCGCCGTTGATTCAAGGTCATAACGCATCCATCATCATGCATGTAAATGGTGGCGGCGGCAACGTCCGAGGCTGGATCGACTTTGACGGCGACGGAATCTGGCAGATAGATGAACGCATTTATAACGGCGTCCTGCCCAATGGGAGGCACATTATCAACATCCTGGTGCCTGCTGATGCCGCGATAGACGGGACTTTTGCCCGATTCCGCATAAGTAGTGCCAGTGGATTGGGTCCGGCAGGCGAGGCCCCGGACGGCGAAGTCGAAGACTACCGGGTGGAAATCAAGGCGCCGCCGCCTGACATCGAATGGCCACAGTGGCCCGACCTAACAGAAAACGGCATCAACATCCGCGTTGACACCAGCGATGGAAAACTGCGGATGCTTGCAGACGATTTCAAATGCACAAGCTACAAGAAACTCACCGATGTCCACCTGTGGGGCTCCTGGAAAAACGACAGAAAAGGCGTGATTAAACGGATTCACCTGAGTGTGCACGCCGATGATCCGGCAGGTCCCGGTGGTTCGGACCCGCAGAATAGATTCTCGCAGCCGGACCGAGAGGTGCTATGGGCAAAAGACTTCGGCCCCGGTCAGTTCACGGAGACGCTCTATTATGCGGTGCCTGAGCCGGGCGAGTGGTGGTGGGACCTGGTCAGCGGCGAGTTAACCAAAGGCGGCGACAAAGAAGTCTGGCAAATAGATATCTACATCAACTCCGCCGAAGCGTTCCAACAGAAAGGCTCGCCCGATAATCCGATCATTTACTGGCTGGACGTCCAAATAGATACCGAGAAGGGCCAGTTCGGCTGGAAGACCCGTCAGTGGCCCGAGCACTACATGGACGATGCGGTCTGGGATGTCGGCAGCGAATTGCCGCGGCTCTGGAAAGAGCTGCGCTATCCGCCAGGACATCCCTATCACGGTCTGGAGAAAGACTCCATTGATATGGCATTTCTGATTACGGGCAGAGAAGAAGCTCCGCCGCCTCCGCCTGTCCCCGAGCACCTGAAGTGGTCTCAGCCACCAATAGAGATCGATCCCAGAGCCAAAACACCATTCTATTGCGGCTGGGATGAACTGTCCTTCGCTATTCGGCCCAGCACACCCGTCGCGGTACTGCCGACTGTCTGGAATATAGTCGCAGACGATTTCCGCTGCCTGGGCAGTATGCCGATAACCTCGGTTCACTGGTGGGGTTCATATAAAGGCTGGGATGGCGTCTCGTCGCCCGCGGTCAGGCCAACCGCCTTCTCGATCGGGTTCTGGTCGAATGTTCCGGCTAATCGATTAGCCCCGGCACTTGTGCCGGGGGAGCCCCTGCCACAAGTGGCAGGGCTAACCCCTGGCCATAGCTTCCCGAGAAAACTGCTGTGGCGAGTTGACGTGCCCGCCGAGCGGGTGCAAGAAGAACGGGCAGGTCTTGACCGATTCCCGCAAGTGCCGGCAGACACCTGTTTCCGGTATTACGTCAAGTTTGAGCCGCACGAGTACTTCTGGCAGCACAAGTACATCGACTCTGCCACCGGGGATGACATCTTCTGGATCAGCATCACCGCCGTTTATCCGCCGATTACGATTCCGTTCCAGCAGTGGGGCTGGAAGACCCGGCCTTCGCACTGGATGGATGACGCGGTGAAGTTCACAGTCCAAGGCGAGCTTCCGCTGGGCTATGCAAACGACCCACCGCTTATCTTTACGCTGCTAGAGGCCGCGCTGTGTGGACAGCGGACCAGCTTTGATATGGCATTTGAACTGGATACTGATCCGAGCTACATCAAGTGGGAGCAGGCATTTACCGGCATCCGTCAGTGGAGGCACTACGCCGATGAAGAGTCTCTGGCCTTGACTGTAACTTTCCAGGACCAGAAAGAACAGTTGCATATCCGCCGTCTTGTCGCCGACGATTGGCCGTGCGAGCAGATAACACCGATAACGGCAGCGGTATGGTGGGGCTCATACATCGGCTATAGATACCAGCCCTGTGACTGCCCGCAGGTGGCACCGCCGCTGGCGCCCGATTACTTCCTGCTATCGATCTGGACTGACGTGCGGCCGGCAGCTAATGCTCCGCTGTCCCGTCCGGGCGAAAAGATATGGGAGTACAAAGCTGAAAATTATGACGAAGTGCTGGTTGGCTACGATAAGAAGCCCGAAACCGTAGAGCCGGGGCTTTCCGCCGGATATGAGCCGGTATTCCGCTACTCGGTGCGGCTGCCACAAGACAAATGGTTCTGCCAGAAAGAGCTTAACAACATCTACTGGTTCAGCGTGGTAGCGGTATACAAAGGCGACAAACAGCCTCTGCATCCGTGGGGTTGGACGAATCATCGCTATGTGCACTGGGAGCTGCGTGATCCGACCTCCCCGGCCAACATCGCCAAGAATGACGATGCCGTTGCCGGGTATCTCGATACTACCGGCGCGACACCCATGTGGAAATGGCAAGAACTACGTGACCAGACCGGCGAAAGTGCCGATATGTCGTTTATCCTGTTTACGGAGCCGGGCTGCTTGCCATGCACATACTCGGCTTACGGAGACTGGTTAGCTTTGGGAAAACCTGATTGCTGGTGCGCAGCTTATCAGTGCGATGGTGACGCTGATGGTGGCACTCAAACCGTCTTTAAGTACCGTGTCTACGGCAACGACCTTGATTTGATAAAGCAGAACTGGAAGAAACTGATCACTGACCCAACTCTGAATCCCTGTGCCGACATTGACCACAAGGCTGAGACGGTCTTTAAGTACAGGGTTTATGGCAAAGATTTGAGTATAATTCTTACGAACTGGAAGAAAACAGATGCAGCTCTTCCGGGTAATTGTCCCAGACCCGAGTGAGTGTCGAGGCCGAGCCCGCCTTTGGCGAGTAGCTACAGACATGTTCGATAGAAAAAGGCAGGTTAAATCCTGCTTTTTTCTTTTGCCAGCCCGCCCAGCGTATGGCGGGCCAGCCCAACGGTGGTTCAGGCCGAACTAATCAACAGATCTTTGACTGGCTGATTTTTGAGTTCCGCTACCGTGGGCAGAAGTTGAGATGAAGCTATCTTCTCGGCTTCGATAAATTTGTTTATCACGTGCTGAATCTGGCTCATACTCTGGCCGTGCATCATCGCAAACAAATTGTAGGGCCAGCCCTGGAAAGTCTGCCGCTCGTAGCAATGACTCACTATCTCCAACCTGGCCAACCTTTCGCCAGCCTGAATGATTCTATCCTGCGGAACTTCGCTGGCAAACAAAACGTTAGCGACAAAACCGAGCTTGCGGTGATCCACAACCGCTGCAATGCGACGAATGACTCCCTTATTTATTAGCTCGGTTACAATTCTCAGAACATCTTCTTTTTGCTGGCCTACACCACAAAAAGAATCAAACGGTTCCGCGGTTACTTCCAAGTCGTCCTGCAGCCTTGAGAGGACCCTCTTATGATCCTTATTTATCTTGATAGGCTCAGCTTCAGAAATTTTCTCAAAACCCCGCAAAAGCTCTCGTCCTTCGCTCTGGGCATCAAAACGAACATCGAGCTTAAAAACCCGCTTGGCTGGCAGACTGTGAAAATCGACGCCGAAACGCTTTGAAAGACCTGCCAGAGTCATTTCAATCTGCGACACGGCAGGTGCAAACAAGGTGAACCACAAGTTGTAGTAATGATCTCTCTGGTAGTTATGAGAGACAGTCTCAAGCGAGCTAACGGCTTCGGCAACTTGCTTTAAGCTCTCAGGCGGAACGTGTGCAGCAACCAGCGTGCTGGTCAGGCCAATCGCGCGATAATTTATAAGCGCACAAATCCGCTGGATGACGCCCAGCTCTTTTAACAGATTTGTCTGCTGCAGAACCTTGCTTTCGTCGCTGGCCCCTGAGGGGCTGGCCAAAATCTTCGCTATCTCAGCAAAAGGCCGCCAGCAAATCGGCAAACCTTCCTGAAGGACATTGCAGAGTTTTTTCTGAAATCTGGTCAAGCGTAGAGTCAGTCTTTACCTCCTTTGGCCGGATAACTGCAAAGCGGATCTGAAGCCAGGTAGTCGCCGCTTACCGCGTAGGCCCTTGCTCGGCAGCCGCCGCAAAGGGCAACGTATTCGCAGGTTCGGCATTTGCCCGTGTAACCCGACAAATCACGAACCTCGTTCAGGAACTGCGACTCGAGCCAGATTTTCTTAAAGTTGTAGTCATTTTCGACCAAGTTGCCTGCCGATACGTCCAGAAATCCACACGTTTGCACGTCGCCGCGGTAGCTTATAAAGCCAAAACCTCTGCCGCCCATGCAGCCGTTGACACCATTGAGCAGACGCTTGGCCCTGGCCTGCTGGCATATACGCGCAAACTGGGGCCCACAAGTCACCCTGACTTCAATTTCAGCCTCGAGCTTCAGCCGAAGCAGTTCGTTGAGCAGCACTTCATACCGCAGCGGGCCGAGGATTTCGTCAGACATTTTTGCGGCCCGGCCGGTCGGCACCAGAATAAACGCGTTGAAGCAATAGGCCCCAAGCCTTTTTGCCAGCTCGATTATTCCTGCCACTTCATCGAGATTGGTTTTACAGATGGTGGTGTTAATTTGAAAGCGCACACCTGCCCGATGGGCAATTTCAGCAGCTCGAATCACAGCGTCAAAAGCACCGTCGGCCTGCCTGAATTTATCATGCGTCTCAGATGAAGCACCATCTATCGAGAACGAAAGAGCCAGCACGCCGCCTTCTTTTAATTTGGCGATAGACTCATCGTTGATTAGATAGCCGCAACTGGCCATCACCATCCGATGGCCCACTTTTTGCCCGTACCGGATAAGTTTATAGATGTCACTGCGTTCCATCGGCTCGCCGCCGGTCAAAATTATTACGCACTTGCTGAACCGCGCAATGGCGCGAAGAATCTTTTCGCACTGGTCGGTGGTCAGCTCGTCATCCCTGTCCTGAGCGCCGTCGAAGGAGACGCAGCCGGCATCTGCCCGGCAGTGCAAACAGTTGAACCGACACCGGCGAGTGACCTCAAATGCTATAAGCCGCGGCTTTTCCTGTTTGGCTTTCACCATCATCATACAACCCCTCGGCCCAGGGGCCGAGGTTAATTAACCCCCGCCTCTGGGCGGGGGGTTACTGCGGGATTTTACGTAATTGATCTTATTTTGCAAGGTTTACTTGTCGAAGCGATAGCGATTGTTGAAGTCTTTGCGGTCTCTCAGGCGTACATTGACCTACCCTTAGGTTGGGGGATAGGCCGGCCCAATTCCTTTGCGGTGTCAATCCATTCACGGATGACAACTTCAGCATTTGAAAGCGCCTCTCGGTAGGTCTTTTCATCCGCCATGCAACCGGGCAATTATGGCACAAGCGTGAGAAAAATCCAGAGAAAAGCAGAAAATTGTGAAGATTTTGTCATTACAAAGGATGTGCCTGGACGTAAAAACCCACCTTATTAGGTCAAAAACGCCGATTTGGTCTCAGTAATCATACCGGAAGTGACAAACATGAGATAGGTAAAAGCATCATGATTGAGCGTCCCTACAGAAGCTTTCGGTTCTTAAGCTCTGGCAAGGCCTTGTCGATACTAAAGGTATATAACCGTAACACTTTCTGCACGAACGGATCATTATGGAAGCGCCGGATACGATAGTTACATTTTTGAGAAACCAGAAGTTCATGGATGAGACGACTCTTAAAACTCTTCTTGAACAGCACGAAAAGACCGGGCGGAGCCTTATAAGCATAATCAAGAATCAGAGTCTTCTTGGTGAGGAGGAATTCACAAAACTGGTTGCGGCCACGAACAGGATTGAGTTCGTCAATCTCTCGCCCGAAATGGTTGATCCGATGGTGGCTCATCTCGTGTCTTATGAGACCGCCAGTCAGCATAGCCTGATTCCTTTGCGGAAACAAGATAACGATCTGACAGTAGCAATGAGTTCTCCTTTGAATCTGTCGGTCCGGGACCAAATCGAGATGAAAACCGGATACAGAGTGATTCCGGTGGCTGCCACACCTGCCGCCATAAGACAGGCCATCCATTATCACTTCAACGTAACCAATGTGACAAAGCAGGCTATAGTCTCGATGCGCCTAAAAGAAAGTCCGACCAAGGACGCCCCCGCGTCTTCCTGTCGGAAGACAGGAGCGGGGGCAGAGGCTCCTATCACCAGGCTGGTTTCTTCCATAATAACTGGTGCGATCGACTCTCGGGCAACTGATATACACATCGAGCCGCAGGAGCCTGACACGAGGGTGCGGTACCGCATAGACGGGATCTTGCGCCCCGCGATAGATATCCCGTCATCGGCACACCAGGAGGTAACATCCCATATCAAGATCATGGCAGACATGGACATTTCAGAAAAAAGGGTGCCCCAGGACGGCCATATGATAACACGGCACGATGGCAAAGAGTACGACCTAAGAGTTTCCTCATTGCCGTCGATATCAGGGGAGAAGATAGTGATCAGAATTCTGGATAAGGGCATGAAGAAGTGGACTCTTGAAGAAACTGTGACTTGTCCCGATGATAATCGGAAACTCAGGTCGCTGGTAAATAGCCCTCACGGCATGATTCTGCTGACCGGGCCCACCGGGTGTGGCAAAACCACAACCCTGTACGCGTTGCTCCAGTTGCTCAATACGTCCGAAAAGAACATCGTCACTGTAGAAGACCCTGTGGAGTACCGTCTTGACGGTATTACTCAAGTCCAGATCAGGCAGACAACGGGAAGGACCTTCGCCACGGCCCTGCGTAGCATCGTACGGCAGGACCCAGATATCATATTGGTTGGAGAAATCCGCGATCTTGAGACCGCAGAAATCGCTATCAGCGCAGCCCTGACGGGGCACCTTGTCTTAAGCACGCTACACACGAATGACGCAGTAGGTGCGATTTCGCGCTTGATTAACCTTGGAATACCGCCATTCTTAGTTGCTTCTGCGCTTTTAGGAGCGGCCGCTCAACGGCTAATAAGGAAATGCTGTCCCGATTGCAGGCAAGCCTACCGTCCATCTAAAGAGGAACTGGAATTCTTATTTGGCAAATCACACCCCCGCCGTAAGATAAAGCTGTACCGCGCAACCGGATGCAATACCTGCTCTAACACCGGCTACCATGGCCGTAAAAGCATCTACGAGATACTATGTATTTCTCCGGAAATAAGGAGAATGATTGTGCACGGAGGCAATGACGACGCGATCAGCCAGCAGGGCATTAAAGAAGGCATGAGGACGCTTTTCCAGAGCGCGGTCGCCGAAGTTGTCAACGGCGTAACCACACTGGAGGAACTGATGCGCGTTGTCGAGATAGAGCAGCAGTAATGGCAATTTACGAGTACACGGCTAAGGACCACACTGGCAGAGAGTTCTCTGGTACGTACGACCAAGTCGACAGCGCTGCGGTGCTGCGCAACGAACTGGCAAAGATGGGCTACACGCTTGTAAAGGCCCGGCGGGGAAAAAGGCCTGGCAGAAAACAGAAAATAAAAAAGTCAGAGGTGGTGGCCTTTGCTTACAAATTTGCCGGAATGTACTCAGCAGGACTGCCTATCCTCAACTGCCTGGAAACCTTAGAGGAACAAGCCGAAAATCGGGCTTTTAGGTCAGTGGTCGCAGACGTCAAGCAGAGCGTGGAAGTTGGCTCCAGCCTAAAAAACGCCTTTGAAAAACACCGGAGCTTATTCTCAGACTTCTTTCTGGGGATGATCGGGGCCGGAGAAGCAGGCGGCAAACTGTCCCAGGCACTTGCCAGCAGCGCCGAGTATCTCGAGAAACAATTGGATCTAAAGTGGAAAGTCAGGTCTGCTTTTGCCTATCCGGCCGTTGTCGGCGCTGTGTGTTTTGCAGTAGTTGTCGCCTTGGTAGTTTTTGTGGTGCCTGTGTTTGCAAAGATATATCAACAATTGCACGCGGCGTTACCGGTCCCTACGCAGGTCCTGGTAAGCTTGAGCGCTTTAATTAGAAACCGGTGGTGGTTTATCCTTATAATCGCAGTTGCAGCGCTACTGGCGCTGGCACGAATCCGCAACTCAGCCTCAATGCGAAAGAGGTGGGATGCTTTCAAGTTAAATATGCCCATTGTCGGCAAGCTCAACCGCATGGTAATGGTGTCGCATTTCACCCGGACCTTTGCGATGTTGACTTCTGTAGGAGTTTCGATAATTGATGCCCTGGATGTAGCAAGCCAGGTTGCCGCCAATCATAAGCTCACTGAGATTACCCGGCAATTGCAGGATACTATCCGAGCCGGCAATGCGATTGGACCATCGCTGAAAAATTACGACGTCTTTCCTGCGATGATCACCGAGCTGGCAATATCCGGAGAGCAAACAGGGACATTGCCCGAAATGCTAAATAAAGGTGCTGATCTCCTTGATAAGGACATCGATAGGCTAGCGCACGCTTTACTTGTGAAATTAGAGCCGGCCTTGACGGTCATTATGGGTGTTATTGTTGGACTGATGCTAATGGCCGTATATCTGCCGATGTTCGACTACATGAGGCATCTGAAATAGTCGAGA